>Ga0310696_10000158_pt1 | contig 119958 bp, 74 predicted proteins | sample AusTroGonzalo_MG_4_FD_203885 | JGI IMG/M metagenome (GOLD analysis project Ga0310696, IMG submission 203885) | Bovine rumen microbial communities from tropical cattle in Woodstock, Queensland, Australia - Gonzalo_02 (v2) (version 2) | ecosystem: Host-associated > Mammals > Digestive system >...
CCGATGATCGTGGAGCGCGGACGGACATCTTGCTGTTCTTTGGTTTTCATGTTCAATAGAATACCATTGAATAACGGGAAAGTCAATGCCTTTTTTGAAATTTCTGCATAAATCCAGCGGGCCACCCAAACACACTCCTGCAATTGTTTGTCGCTTGCGCGGGAGGGCGCGGGTGTGCTAAAATTACCGTATGGAAAAAATCAAGATTGCGGCCGTGTTGGCGGCCGGGGCGCTGGCCGCGTGCGGCGGCGCGAAGCATATCGGATACATTGGCGCAGGCCGCGGTGCGAAGGCCGACGCGCTTAAGATCGTTGAGGTGGACGCCGAGACCGGTGAGATCGCGGCGCGTGGCGTGTTGCCTCTCGCGAGCGCCGCGTACATAGCGGTAAACCGCGCTCGCACGCGTCTCTACACTGCCTTCTCCGATCCGGCGGGCGCCAAGGGCAAGAACGGCGGAGTGGCCGTGTACGCGCTGGATCCTGCCGGCGGCGCGCCGACGCGCCTCGACGCGATCTCCACGGGCCATCCCGCGCCGTGCCACATCTCTCTCTCCCCCGACGAGCGGAAGATCGTCTTCGCGGAATACGGGCGCGGCACGGCGGGCTGGGTCGACCTCAAGGCCGACGGTACGTTCGCGAAGGAGACTCTGGCGGGGGTCGTCTCGGAGGATCCGACCGGACCGAACAAGCCGCGCCAGGAGCGTCCGCACTGCCACTGCGCGCGTGTGACGCCCGACGGAAAGTACGTCTGCATCGTCGATCTCGGCACGGACCGCGTGAAGATCTATTCGGCGGCGGATGGTTCGTTCGTGCGCGACCTGGTCACCACCCCCGCCGGCGCGGGGCCGCGCCACATCGTCTTCCACCCCAACGGGCGTTTCGCGTTCGTCATCTTCGAGCTGGAGAACTACGTCACGAGCTACCGCTACGAGGACGGCCGTTTCACGCCGCTGCAGCAGCTGAAGCTCACGCCCGACGGCTTCGACGGCTACTCGAAGGCGTCCGCCATCAAGCTCTCGGCCGACGGCAAGGAGTTGTACTGTTCGAACCGCGGCCACGAGTCCATCGCCGTGTTCTCCGTGGACGCCGCGACAGGCGCACTATCACGGCGCGGTGTGGTGAAGCTGGAGGGTGCCTTCCCATGGGACTTCGAGGTGCTGCCCGGCGGAATCTTCGCCGTGGGATTCGAGAAGGACGGCGTGGTGCGTACATACCGGTACAATGCCGCGGCCTGCACGCTTTCGCCAATAGCCGAGGTTAAGGATATGGGCTCCATATTCTGCACATGCTTCCTGCCTGCGTCCGCTCCGGCCGTCGGAGAGCTTCGGGTCGGCTCCTGCGGCCGCCTCGACATCCCCTCCGCCCGCGCCTGCTTTACGCCAAAGGCGCACATGCTGGGCTGGAAGGCCACCCATTCAGCCTTGGGGGGCTATGACGTCGAGAAGGACGGATCCAGAAAATACAGGATATTCCTGGACGATGGGCGCAAGGATCGGATCTCCGGAGACATCCGCGCCACGCCTCGCGCGGACGGCGCGGCGGACGTGGTCTGCACCTTCACTCCCGCAAAGGACACGCACATCGAACAGCTCTGCCTCTCCGCCTCGCTGAAGACTGCGGACTACGCCGGAGGACGATTATCCGCCGACGGCAAGGACATCGCCTTTCCGGCCGATTTCGGCAAGATGCAGCTTCTCACGCGCCGAGTGGGCAAATTGTCCTTCTTTGCTCCGGGCGGCGACGAGAAGTTTTCGATATCCTTCCCGGAGCCGACGTCCGTGGCGTTGCAGGACGACCGTTTGTGGAACTCCCATTCGTTCACGCTGCGCCTTTTCCCCGCGGGAAAGGTCGGCGGAGTCTACAAGGGCGGAGAGACGCGCCGCCTGGCGTTCACGGTGTCCGTGCCTGGTGGGTTGGTCGTGGAGAACAGCGGGCCGGTGACGATTGCCGCCGGCTCTGAATGGGTGCCGCTCGTCTCCGAGCCCGACGTCGTGCCAGGCTCCGCGGTCGACTTCTCGGCGATCGGTACGCGCGACGCGCCCACCGGCAAGCACGGATGGGTGGTGGCGCGCGGAGGGCACTTCGAGTTCGAGGGCAAGCCCGGCATTCCGCAGCGATTCTACGGGGTGAACGTGTGCTTCTCGGCCGCCTACGTCGAACGCCCCGAGGCACGGCGCTTCGTGCAGCGCCTCGTGAGCATGGGCTACAACGCGCTGCGCATCCACCACTACGAGACGCAGCTCACGAAGGGGACTCCCGGCGCGACGGGCCTTGACCCGAAGATGATGGACCGTCTCGACGGCCTCATGGCGGAGTGCGCCGAGGCCGGGATATACGTGACCACGGACCTCTTCGTGTCGCGCACAGTGCCGTGGCGCGCAATCGGCGAGGACCGCGACGGCAACGTACCCATGCAGGAGTTCAAGGAGCTTGTGCCCGTCCATCCCGGCGCGTACAGCAACTTCGTGGCCTTCTCCCGCGCGCTTCTCGACCATGTGAATCCATACACGGGGCGGCGCTGGGCGGACGAGCCGGCCCTCGCTTTCCTGGCTCTCATCAACGAGGGCAACCTGGCCAATTCAGGATGCGGCGTGTTCGAGAGAACGCCCCAGTGGCAGAGCGCGTGGAAGAAATGGCTCGCCGCGAAGAAGGCGTCGGATCCGTCCTACGCCTCCGTGCCCGACACGTTCCCGAAGAACATCTGGAGCCGTGACCGGCACGCCGCCGCGCTCTCGCTCTTCCTCGCCGAGGTGGAGGAGAACTTCGTCAGCCGCATGAAGACATTCCTTCGGGACGAAATGAAGTGCCGCGCGCTCATCACCGACATGAGCTGCTGGCACAACCCCGCTTGCTACCAGGTGCCCCGTGCAAAGCTCTTCGACTACGTGGACGACCATTTCTACGTGGATCATCCCCGCTTCCTGGAGCGCCGCTGGACCCTGCCTAGCTCGTGTCCAAACACCAACCCGATGCGCGGTGCGCAGATGGGCGCGCAGGGCGTGGCCTTCCGCCGTCTCTTCGACAAGCCGTTCACCATCACAGAATACAACTACTCCGGCCCCGGCAGATTCCGCGGCGTTGGCGGCATCGCCACCGGCACCGCCGCCGCGCTCCAGGACTGGGACGGCGTGTGGCGTTTCACTTGGAGCCATTCGGACGCTTCCATCACCTCTCCCGAAAAGGCGAAGATGGGATACTTCGACATGGCCGGCGATCCTCTCTCCCTCGCCGCCGAGCGCGCCTCCATCTGTCTTTTCCTGCGCGGTGACATCGCCCCTCTTCCCGAGTCGTTCGCCGTCGTCATCCCGGAGGAGCGTCTCTCCGATATCTCGTTCTCCCCGATGAACGATCCTGGTTTCGCGTGGGGGACATGGTACGCGAAGCTCGGCACCTTGGTCTCCGGCTCCATTCCCGCCGGATCGCGCGGCGCCTTCTACCCCGAGATATACAAGGAGCGCGGCGACGGTTTCCGCGCCGCCATGTGGCCTTCCCTGGCGAAAGACGCTCCGCTTCCGCCGCAAGCCGGTGGCGCCGTGTCCATCGACGGCGAGAAGGGCACTTTCACACTCTCCACGCCGCGCACGGCGGGCGGCTTCGCAGAGGGCGGACGCATCGTCGCCGGGGCTCTCGAGGCGGAACTCTCGGGCGCCGCCACGCTCTGGGCGAGTTCGCTCGACTCCCGTCCCATATCCGAGACTGGACGGATGCTGGTGACCCACCTCACCGACGTGCAGAACACCGGCATCAAGTACGCCGACCGAGAGCTCACCATCCTTCTTGACTGGGGGCGTCTGCCGCATCTCATGCGCGTCGGCTCCGCCAAGGTCTCCATAGCCGTCAAGCCTGGCGGCTGGAAGGTCTACGCGCTCTCTCCCGGCGGCAGGCGCCTTAGGGAGGTGCAGAGCTCCGTAGAGGGCGGACGCCTCTCGTTCACAGCCTCCGTGGCCGCAGACCCCTCCGCCGCCACGTACCTTTACGAACTCGTGGAGGAACGTTGATGAATTCGTCCGCGCCGTCTCCGCATCGCCATCCACGGGGGCCGGCTCTCACCCACCGCCCGGTGCCGCTCGCGATCATAGGCGGAGGCGCCGCCGGACTCTTCGCCGCCGCCGCGGCCGCGTCGCGCGGGGTGGGCTGCCTCGTGTTCGAGCGCAAGGCCCGCGTGGGCGCGAAGATGCTCATGACGGCAAACGGACGCTGCAACTTCACGAAGGACGTCTCCCCGGAGCAGATGCTCGCGGACATCGGCGAACCTGTCGCCTCGTTCGCCGAGACCGCACTCAGGCACTGCCCCCCGTCGATGATCGCGGCAGGCTTCAAGGCGCGTGGTCTCAAGCTCAAGCGCATGCCGGACGGACGCATCTTCCCCGCGAGCGGCAAGGCCGCCGATGTCGTACACGTCTTCGGCGACCAGCTTCGCGATTCGGAGGTGCCCATCCTCACCAACTGCCCAGTGACCGCGCTGCAGCCGATGAAGAGAGGTTTCATCGTGGCTACGAAGTCCTTCACCGTGTGGGCGGAGAATGTGCTGGTGGCGACGGGCGGCGCGTCGTTCCCCAAGACAGGATCGGTTGGCGACGGGCAGGAGTTCGCGCGCAGGCTGGGGCTTGCGGTCGAGCCGCTCAGGGCCGGGCTTGTGGGCTGCGAGACGCGCGAGAGGGGGATACTCGCGCAGGCGGGAGCGCGTTACGAGACGGGGGCTTCGGCGGTTCTAGTAGTTGACGGACGTGACGTGTTCCGCGCGGAGGGCGAGGTCGAGATCGAGGACTGGGGCGTCTCCGGCGCGGCGGTGTACAACTGCACGCGCTACGCCGCGCGCAGGGGCGTCCACTCGTTCGACTTGCGCCTCGAGACGCCGGCGGGGACGTGGACGGTGCCGCGCCCCAGGCTGCGTCCGCTCAAGGAGGCCATCGTAACGATGGGCGGCGTGGCGCTTTCCGAGATAGATCCGGAGACGATGGAGGCACGCCGCGCGCCAGGGCTCTACTTCGCCGGCGAGGTGCTGGACATCGACGGTCCCACCGGCGGCTACAATCTCACCCTTGCCTTCGCCACCGCCTGGCTCGCCGTCGAGAGCATCGCGCGCACCGTCGCCGCATCGCAGATCAATTAAAGAGATTTAAAGAAGGAGAAACCATACGATGAAACTGTCAAAGAAGAATGCGGCCCTTCAGAGGACCATGCGGAAGACCATCGCGTCCGGCAAGACGCTGGGCGGATTGCTTGTCGGCATCGCCGCCACAATCACTGGCTGCCGCGAAGGCAATTCGCCTGCAAGCACGATGGGTAGTTACCCCAATCCGTTCTATCATGAGAACGGTGCAAGTGAAAGCAGAAGTCGGAGGGCAATTCCAGGCGAACCGCCGGTTCCTCAGCCCGACGAGACGAATGCCGTGAGCGAATGCAAGAACAGTGGCTCTAACCACACGCCTGGCAAATAGGCGCTTGTCAAGGACAAGTCCAGATAATGCATCCAACCGACACAGAAAGGCGATTGAAAAGTCCCTTCGACGGAAAGAAGGAGAAGTGCTTCGGCTGCTCCTCCTCGAATCCACACGGTCTGCGGCTTGAGTTCGCCGAGTCCGGCGAAACAGTGGTGTGCCGATGGCGGCCGGACGAGCGCTTTCAGAGCTGGGACGGCGTGCTCCACGGCGGCATTACCACGACCATTCTGGACGAGACGGCAGGATGGGCCGTGATGCGGCGTTTCCAGAGCTCGGCCATGACAACGCGCATCGACGTGAGGTTCCTGAAGCCCGTCCACACGGCCGATCCATTCATCGTGGCCAGGGCCCGGTACGTGGAACGCGTTAACGAGAAGATCGTCCGCTTCCGGGCGACGCTTGAGAACGCCGCCGGAGTGGTCTGCGCCGAAGCCGACGCCGAGTACTATGTTATGGACGAAGCTCGTTCTCGTGCCATGGGCTTCACTTCCTGCTTCGCAGTCGAATGAATACCCAACCAGCCGCCTTCGCCAAGGCTATGGCGGCCAAGCCTAACCACCAAACCACCTAACCACTTAGTCACCCATGAGCACATTCAAAAACATTGACGAGGCGCGGGCCTATTTCTCGGACGATCGCTTCGCCACCGAGAACGGTATCACGCTCGACGAGCTGGACAGTGTCCACGCCGTCACGAGCCTCACGATAGCCCCGCGTCACAGGAACGCCTTCGGCGGCGTCATGGGCGGCGCCATATTCACGCTTGCGGATTTCGCCTTCGCCGCGCTCACGAATGATCGTGAGAACGTGGTTGTGGCCCAGCAGGTGAGCGTGAACTACCTTGCGGCCACGAAGGGCGAGCGCCTTGTGGCCACTGCGCGCTACAAGAAGGACGGACGGAGCTCGTGCGTCGTGAACGTCGACGTGGTCGACGACGCCGGACGTGAAATCGCCCAGTTCGTGGGCACTGGCTTCAAGTTGCAGGAGAAACGGACATGAAAGGAACGGCACCCGGAGAACACATGGACTACACCGTGAAACTGTCAAAGAAAAGTTCGGCCATTCAGAGGTCTATACAGAAGGCCGTCGCGTCAGGCAAGGCATTGGGCGGGTTGCTGGTCGGCCTTGCCGCCGCGGTCGCGGGCTGCCGTGAACACCACTCGCCTGCGAGCACTATGGGCAGGTTCCCTGATCCGCGGTATCAGGAGAACGCAACGAACGAGACCCAGAATCTACGTACGGTTCCCGGTGTGTCGTCTGTTCCGCAGCCGGATGAGACGAATGCCGCGAACGAATGCAAGAACGGCAGCCTGTGAAATTCACTAGGCGAGGTGGACGAGCGTCGCCAGTCTTCGCGCCGCCGCGTCACCGTTTCTTGGATTTCTTCGCGGCGGGGTCTCTTTGCGCGAGGGCCGCGAGGACAGAGTTCTCGGCGCGGAGCGAGAACCCGCCGCGTTCGCCGGGGGCCAGTCTCACGGTCACGTCTCCGATCGTGAAGGTGAGGCGCGGGAAGTCGTTCGTGTCCCCCTCGACAAGCGGCTTCACCTTGTAGTGCTCGGCCAGGGTGTTGCGTACGCGGGCGTAGTAGTCGCGGTCGTCAAGCCCGCCGGCGCCGCCTTCGCTGTAGAGATTCACCGCGAACACGCCGCCCCTCCAGCGGTCGATGTCCGCTCGCCCCCTGTTGAAGCCGATGAACGGCTTGCATTTCGCCTTTTCGTAGTCCAGGAAGAATCCCTTCTCGCCCTGCTGCGGATTCTCCATCTGGGCGTTCTCGGGGGGCTGGCTTCCGAACACCACTCCGCAGAACGAGCCGGGCGTGCCTTCCTTGAACTTCACGCGGTATCTCCGCTTGTCGATCGGACGGTGCGGGTAGCGCGTGGAGTCGAGCACGCCTTTGTCGTCCACCACGGCGCGGCGGGACTCGCGCACCTCGGCGGACTCGGCGAGTGCCTCGGCCACGTAGGTCTCGTGTTCGACGGTGAGCGTCAGCTGTCCGCTGTATTCGCTCACCCTCACCGTGGTCTCCTTCATCGGAAAGACGTATTCGCATCCGGGGCGCCCGGGGCGAGAGGGGATGAGCGCGATCGGCTCGCATGAGAAGCGCTTGCGCAGCTCCTCCACCGCCTTCGCCGTCTCGGGGTCGTGCACCGAACCGACTGCGGTCTTTACGGGGCGCGATATCTCGATTCGGAACACCTTGCGCGTGCGGGGGGTTACCCACACGAGCGGCTGCTGCCCGAAGGTAAGGAATGACTTTGAGAACTTCGGCCCGTACACGGCGAACGTCACGCCGTTCGTCTCCACGGACGCCTCGTCGATCAGGCGGCGGATCGTCCCCCACTGCGCCGGGGCAGCCTTGAGCGGTTCGCCGAACTTGATGCCGCCCAGTCCGTTCAGCGGCTTCTCCGCCTTCGCACGGGCCGCCTCTATCTCGGCGAGCGCGGCCTTCCACGCCGCCAGGTCCTCGCGCCAGATCTCCGCCGCCGGACGTTCCACGGGCTTGGACGCCTCAACCTCGACCACTTCTGCGACGTTCGTCTTCGCCGCGGCTTCGCGCGCCTCTCGGGCGCGGCGTTCTTCCTCCTCAGCTTCCCTGAGCTGCTTCTGGCGCACTTCCTCGTTGTATCTTCGGATCGCCTCGTTGCGCGCCTCGAAGTCCTTCCGCCGCCTGTCGTATTCACGCCAGACGAAGAATCCGACCGCCGCCACGGCCACGATCACAAGCACGAACGCGAGCGCCGAGCCCCGTTTGGAGGAAGGGGGGGAGGAACGAAACATGTCAGCGGCCTTCATGGCAGGCGCTGCACTCCTTCCCCTGGGTGTGCTTCTTGTCGTTCTTCCTCTTCTCATGGCATTCTATGCACGCCTTGCCCTTGCTGTGCAGTTCGCGCTTCTTGCCGCCCTTGCCGCTGTTCTTGGTGGCGTTGAGATGTGGAAGGGGATGCGGATTCACCTCCTTCACGCTCTCGCCGGGCGCGCAGAAGAAGAAACAGGGCTGCGGCAGGTAGTGGGTGTAGGCGAACGCCTGCTCCGCCGGGTCGCAGGGAGTGACACGGACGGTGATCTTCTCACCGGACGGCAGCTCGCCAGAGGCGGTGAGCTGCACGCGCTTCACACCGGTCCAGTCGCTTTTGAGCGAAGTCACCGTCACGTCAGTCTCCACCTCGTCGCCTGAGAACGATCCGTCCACCTCGAACTCCGAAGTGCTGTCGAATGTGATCACGCCGTCGAACCCGTCGCGCCGCAGAAGGCGGGCCTTGAACGAGGCAGCGCGTCCGCCGGGCTGCGAGACGAACGCAGACGTCGCGGAATACACTTCGAACGACGGCTTGAGGGGGGACATCGCGAGCGTGTAGTCGTAGTGCTCGCCGCCGATGCCGCTGCGGTCCGCGACCGTCACGCAGTAGCGTCCCGGCTCAGTGAAGCGCCACTGGCCGATCGGATCACACTCGGCCTGCGGAATGCTGCCGACGTAGATCATGTTCGTCTTGATGATGGGCTTGTCGTTGTCGCCCACGTTCTTGATCTCGTAGAGTTTGCCCTGGACGTCGTCCCACTCCGCGCGCATCGGCGCCGCGGAGAGCGGCAGCGTCCCCATTGGGCCGTATAGGCGCACGACGCCGTCGAGCGGCGAGCCCTGCCTGCGCGCGAACAGCTCGAACTTCCAAGTCTTGCCGGGCGCCGGGACGTCGAGGAAGTAGCGGTCCACGCGCCCGGGGTAGTCGATCGAGCCCTTGTGCAGGGTCAGGTCCCCCTTGGCCTTGGGGATGTCGTGGGGGGCCGGCGGCGGGAAGCACTCGAACGCGCGCGCCTGGGGCGTGTATGGGGGGCGGTCCGTTGGCGCGGCGTAGCAATGGACGAAATAGACGAAGTCGGACCGGCCGCGGTAGAGGTTGTCGCAGACGTCGAGGCGGTAGAATCCGTCCTCGGGCACCGTGTAGGTCAGCACCGGGTCGGGCAGGTAGTAGAAGTCGTCGGCCTCGGCCACCTGCTTTCCGCGCGAGTCGTAGAGGCGCAGTTCCGGGTTGAAGAATCCAGGCACGGCGTCGCCGAGATAAGGCAGCAGCTCGCGGCCGGTGAGGGCGCACACGATGTTCTGGCCTTCTTCCAGGCGCAGGTAGTAAGAATCCGTCTCGCCGGGCCAGGCCTGTCCGTCGAGGTAGACTGGCAGCTTCTGCGGGGGGATTTCGGTGGGCAGGTGCAGGTCCGCGGGCAACGAGCGATGGCGGTGTCTTTCGCGCGACGGGATCACAAAGAACTTCTCCTGGACGTGCGGTTCCCTGGTGACATAGAAGGAGTGCGGTGCGCTGGCGCTTCCGCCGTCGCACAGGATGATGTCTCGCCGGCCGGGCTTGGCGTCGGGTGCGGCCTCCACGTCGAGGATAAGAAGCTGGTCCAGGGCGGGCGTGGCCTGGGGGTAGTTCTCCGGCGTGAAGCGGTCACGCGCGACGATCTGCATTTCCAGGTCGTCGCGCTCGTCGAGGTACGGCCACCAGAGGCACTCGGCCCAGTCGGAGTCCTCGAGAAGCGCCTCGGGCGGCAGTTCGCGGTGGGACTTGTCCTTGCCTTCGAGGATGTCGTACATCCAGTTGACCACCCATCCCGGCTGCGTCTTTCCGGTGGCGCGGGGGAAGCCCGGCGCGAGGACGATGCGCGTGACCTTCACGCCCTCGCCCGTTATGCACGCGTTCTTCACGCCGCCCATGCCCACGCCGCCTACGACCACGCGCACCTTGGTGCCCACCTGGATGCCCGACGGGAAGTAGTAGCCCGGATAGGGGATCGCGAAGGCCGCGCCGGCCGCGGCCAGGCAGCCGGCCAGTAGAACGTTCAACCGCGCACTAGACATAGATTTCCTTCAGGCGACCGCATTCGGAACGGGTCTTCGGGTTCATCACGGGGCCATATTCCTTGAGCCATTTCGGATTTGGCAGACGGTCGTCGGGATCCACGCCCGCGAGCTCCATGATCGAACCGAGGAAGTCCTGGGGCGTCACGGGGCGCTCCTTCACGTGGTCCGTGGTGTCGTCGCTTTCGCCGACCACCTGTCCGCCCTTGAAGCCGCCGCCGGCGACGAGCGCCGAGAAGCAACGCGGGAAGTGGTTGCGTCCGCCGTTCCATGGCGGCTGGCGGTCCACCTTCGGCACGCGTCCGAACTCTCCGCTCAGCCAGACGATCGTCGAGTCCAGCAGATTGTGCTCCTTGAGGTCGAGCAGCAGGGCCGACACAGCCATGTCCATCTCGGCCGACGGACGCCTCATCGTCTCGAAGTGCCGCTTGTGCGAATCCCAGCCGTTGTAGTTTATGGAGATGTACGGCACGCCGTACTCAACTAGGCGGCGGGCGGCCAGGAGCTGCTGGCCGATCTCAGTGTATCCGCCGCCCTGCGTCACGCCGTAGCGCTTGCGCACAGCCTCCTTCTCGCGCGAGAGGTCGAACGTCTCCGCCGCCTTGCCCATGATGATCTCGCGCGCCGCCGCGCCGGCGGCCTCGAACGCGGGGTCGGGCGGCAGACGGTCAAGGCGCGAGGCCCGGTCGAAACGGTCCTTGAGCTGCTCCTTCGTGAGCCCGCCGGGCGGCACTATGCCGTCCACCTCGAACTGCTTGGCGCTTGCCCGCCCGCCGGTGACGAGAGGGGCGTACGCCTCGCCGAGGAATCCGACCTCGGAGAAGCGGCCCTTGGCGTACGTCATGATGACGAACGGCGGTAGCTCGCCCTCGTATAGCATCCCCGACTGCACCGAGTTGCCCTTGCCGGGGCCTTTCACGCGGGAGGACGAGATGAGCGCGCCGAGGGCGGGGAACGTGACTCCGCCGCCTGGGTTGCGTCCGGTCTGCATGAGGTAGGTGGCCGTCTCGTGGCCCGGATAGGGGTGCGTGAGCGAACGGACCACGGAGTAGAGGTCCGCGCACTTCGCCAGCTCCGGCAGCCACTCGTGTACGTAGAAGCCCGCGTTCGTCTTGATGGCCTTCAGGCCGTTGTTGTAGTCGTGCGGAGCGTCCGGCTTGGGGTCGAACGTCTCCAGCTGGCAGGGGCCGCCCCACAGCCAGATCTCGATGACGCTTTTCGCGAATCCGCGCGAGGCGGTTTTGGGGGGTTCTTTGTTCATATGCGGTAGAGGAATTCTCTGGAGTTGAGGAGGTACCACGCCACGTCTTGGGCTTTGATGTTGTTCTTCTGGTCGAGGTAGAAGAGCTCGTCCTTCACGGGAGGACGCGAAAGGAAGCGCATGTAGAGGTTGCTGATCTGCTCGGCGTGCGGGAGCTTGGCGAATTCCGGCCGCTTCACCATGTTCCCCAGCTGGCGCCAGAGCTTGCTGGAGTTGTAGAGGTAGAGGCGCTGCTTGGCGGTGATCTCGTTGTTGCGCTCTTCAAGGAGGCCGGAGTCGCGCGCGGGACGCCCGAAGAGGAGCAGGAACGCGCTCGAGATGGAGCCGTCCTCCACCAGCACGGATTTCCGGGCCGGCGGCAGGAACGAGAAGGGCTCCGGGGCGATGGACGAGAACGAGCGGTGCGCGCCGGTGAGCGAGCAGATGGCGTCGTCGAGCACCTCGGCGTCGAGCCGGCGCGCGGGGAATCCGCTTTTGCCGTTGCTGGGCGGCGCCTTGTAGGCGAGCGAGGTGAAAACGTGCTTCAAGAGCGGCTTCAGGCGCCAGCCGCCGTTGCGGAACGCGGCGAGGCCATCGTCGAGCACGCGGCCCTTGGCGAGCGTGCCGAATATCCACCAGTTCACGCGGTGGACAGGCGTGGAGTAGAACTGCTTCGCGAGGCGGCCTTCGAGCTCGTTGTCGAGGAACGCCTGCGGCGTGGCGTCCGCCGGGCCGTCGGCGAGGTAGACGATCTCCTCCTTCCATTCGCGCGTCTTCTTCCAGCGGACACGCGAGAAGTAGCGCGCGAACTCGGTGGACGGCTCCAGGAGGAACGAGATGGACGCTGCCTTCGAGAGACCCTCGGGCGTACGCTCAGCGACGGCGCGGAGGAAGTTGCTCTCCGCGGACCGGAAATCGCTGCCGCGCCCGTAGAGGAGCGCGCGGGCGAAGAGGTTCCACGGCTCGTCGTTCGCGATGCACTCGCGGATGCGGCGGTGGTACACGTAGACGGCGTTGGGCCAGAGGTTGATGGGGAACTCGCTCTTCACGCGCAGGAAGTCGCAGTAGCGCATGGCCCAGTAGTCGGCGTAGTCGTCCGAGTCCAGGAGGTGGTCGATCAGCTTCTCGAGCTTTCTGTAGTCGCGCGACGAAGTGTACTCCTGCACTTCCTCTGGCGTCGGAATGCGCCCGCAGATGTCGAGGTAGAGGCGGCGGCACATGAGGAAGTCGGCCGCTCTTCCGCCGGTGGGCGAGAAGAGGCGCTTGTCCGTGGCGGCCGCCGCCAATCCTTCCAGTATGGAGAAGGCGGACGCGCTTGCAAGAAACGCTCTGCGTGATATTGTCATTGGATAGACCCCGCTTTTGAAGAGAGAACGCCCATATTATACCCGCTTCCTCGCGCGCGCGCAACCCCTCTTGAGAAATTTCTGGCAGGATGCGCATGTCCTTTGGACGAGACGGCGTGTCTGGGAATTATATCGCACATATGTCCGATGGTGAATGAGTTTGGCCACAACCCCGGAACGTTTGTTGTGGTATAATATCCGGGACGAGAAGGTGGCGATAATGCAGAGAGGCAAGGACAAATCTCAAAATCGCGTCTTGGCGGCGATGGTCTGGGCGCTGGCGTTTTGTGCGTCGGCGGCGGAGTTCCGTCCGGCGGCCGTGTCCGCCGCGAAATACAGCCCATCCTCGACCGCAACTGCGTCCGCTGCCACGACGCGAAGCACCCCAAGCTCGATCTCACCGGCGCGCCGTTCCCCGACGACAAGGTATGGCGCATCTCGAAGAACTACTACAACCCCAAGCGCGCCTGGACGCAGAGCTACGTGAATCTCACGGCGCACGGCAACCCGGACGCCTGCAAGTGGATGAAGTGGCTGAAGCCGCGCAGCCGCACGACGATGCTGCCTCCCTACCACACCGGTTCCTGCAAGAGCGAGATATTCAAGAAGTTCGACGGCGCGCACCACGGTGCGAAGCTCACCGACAACGAGAAGCGCGTGTTCGCCTGCTGGATAGACCTGCTCTGCCCGTTCTCCGGCTCATTCGCCGAGGCGAATACGTGGACGGAGGACGAGAAGCGAATATTCCTCCATTTCCAGGGCAAGCGCGTGAAATACGCCGAACGCGAACTGACGGACTTCCTCTCCGAGACGGCACGGCGGAAATGACGTGTTCGAACATGGCGGCAAGGGGATTCAACGCCTTGTGGCAAGTTCTCATTATCTCTCACAAGTGCTCAAATCTTTTCGCACACCTCTCATGGGATGTGTAGTATAATTGTATGCAATCGAAAGCAAGCGAAGGAATCGCAATGAAGATAAAAACAGAAAGCTACATGTTCGAGATGATCCGGACGGAGCTCGTCGACGCCGTGGGCGACGGTAACGTAGATGTGAAGTTCGCCGACAGGTTCGGGCACTCGATCGACTACTACTGGATCCCCGAGATGTGGCATGACCGCGGCAAGGAGTGTCCGAAGGCGGACTTCATCGTCCATCCCGGCTCCACCGAAGAGGTCGCCAAGGTGATGAAGATCGCGAACCAGTACAAGATCCCCGTCGTCCCGTGGGGCGGCGGATCGGGTTCGCAGGGCGGGGCGCTGCCGATCTACGGCGGAATCGTCCTCGACATGAAGCGGATGAACAAGTTCTACGGCGTGGACAAGGAGAGCTACACGGTCCGCTGCCAGACGGGCATCATCGCGCGTCACCTCGAGTGGAACTGCAACAAGGAGGGCTTCTCGACGATGCACCTCCCGGCCTCCATCGCCTGCGCGACGATCGGCGGGTTCCTCGCGCACCGCGGGACGGGCGTCCTCTCCACGAAGTACGGCAAGATCGAGGACATGGTGATGTCGCTCGAGGTGGTGACGCCCACTGGCGAGATCATCCGCACGCTCCCCGTGCCGCGCCACGCCTCGGGGCCGGACCTCACGATGCTCTTCCTCGGCAGCGAGGGCACGCTCGGCGTGATCACTGAGGTGACGCTGAAGGTCCACCCGCAGCCGGAGGCCCGCGAGTTCCGCGCCTACATCTTCAAGGACTTCCACACGGCGATGCAGGCCGGCGCCACGCTCATGCGTTCGCGCCTGGGGCCGTGCGCGATGCGTCTCTACGACGAGACAGAGACGAAGACACACGTCTCGAAGGTGTTCGGGATCAATCTCGACAAGGGCGCGTACCTCGTCTTCGGCTTCGACGGCCGCAAGGACATCGTCGCGAGCCAGATGAAGCACGCCCGCGAGATCATGGAGAAGGATTTCAAGGGCAAGGACCTCGGCGCGAAGGGCGGCGAGTGGTGGTGGGAGAACAAGTACAAGTTCTTCTACCCCGGCTACATGTTCCATGTGCCGCAGGCGTTCGGCACGCTCGACACGGTGGCGGACTTCGCTCACATCGAGAAGGTGTACTGGGCGATGAAGAACGTCGTGAACAAGGAGTTCCCCGACGCGCGCTTCATCGGACACTTCTCGCACTGGTACGAGTGGGGCTGCATGCTCTACGCGCGCTTCATCTTCCCCGGCGACAAGGTTCCGCCGGACGAACGCGAGGCGGCGGCGCTCTACAACGCCGTCTGGGACAAGGCCATCCGCGCCGCCATCGCGAACGGCGGCGTCATCAACGAGCACCACGGCGTCGGTCTCAAGCTCGGCCGCTACATGAAGGATCTCTACGGCACGGCGATGCCCGTGCTCGAGGGCGTAAAGAGTCAGCTCGACCCGAATGGGATAATGAACCCTGGTAAACTTGGATTTGGAGGAATGTAAGTGGCGCCTGCGGCGCCTAAGTGTCGCGCTGCGCGCGACTAAGAGTTAAGTGGCCTAACGGCCTGAAAGGTCAGAGGCGTACGGTTGATGAGACAGAAAGGAAGCAAATGAACGATGCGGCTAAATTGCTTCGAGAGAAGAGTTTCGCTTTCGCATTGCGAATTGTGAAACTTGTGCAAGCTCTCGAAAACGAGAGCCGCGAATGGGTACTGTCGAGGCAGTTGCTCAAGAGTGGAACCAGCATTGGTGCGAATGTCCGTGAGGCCCGTTTCGCCCAGTCCAATTCCGACTTTGTCTCGAAGTTGAGCATTTCTCTGAAGGAAGGCGAGGAAACCGCGTACTGGCTTGAATTGCTGTATGCGGCAGGGCACATCCCGAAAGATGAATTCGACGCTCTTTATCAGGAACTTAACTGGCTCATAGGAAGCCTCGTCAATATCGTCAAATCCTGCAAGGCAAAGGAGCCTAAGAAACTCAGGCCGAAGGCCACTTAACCAACTTAGGCGGCGCAGCCGCCACTTAGGCCGTAAGGCCACTTAAAGCCGCGAAGCGGCGATTTAACCATTTAAAAGGAACAAAAAATGCACATCGACAAGTACAACGAAGCCATCATGAACTGCCGGTTCTGCTTCATGTGCCGGCACCTCTCCGCCATCGGGAACGTGCGGTTCACCGAGGTGGACACGCCCCGCATCCGCGCGGCGATGCTCTACGGCCTGAGGACGGGCACCAACTCGTTTGACGACCCCGATTTCGTCGACGCCCTCTACCGCCAGGACCTCTCCGCCTGCTGCGTTCGCCACTGCGTGAACCACTACGACGAGAACGGCCTCGCCCTCGCGGCGCGTGCCGACGTCGTGGAGGCGGGGAAAGCCCCCGAGGCCGTGAAGAAGCTCGCCGACAAATTCGTCAAGTCCATTGGCTGGAAGGCCGAGGCGTCCTCCTCCGCCAAGGTTACGGAGGACAAGGTTGGCGATGTCGCGTGGTTCCTTGACGACACCACCGCCGCCGACAAGGCCGTGGTCGCCGCCACGAAGAAGCTCTTTGCGGCCGCGAAGGTCTCGCCAAAGATCATCACGGGCGGTTCTATAGGCAAGGCGCTGAAGGTACTGGGATTTCTGGCCGAGGCGAAGATGGCGGCCGGTTTCTTTGCCGAATTCCTCAAAAAAGAGGGCGTGAAGACGCTCATCGTCTCCAACCCCGCCGCCGCGAGCGCGCTTAAACAGGACTACCCGGAGTTCGGCGTGAAGCTCCCGTGCGACGTCAAGTGCGTCGCGGGCTTCATTGCCAGCTCCAAGATCAAGTTCACGAAGGCCGCCGGCGAGGTCTACCCGCTTGCTGATGACTTCCTGCGCAACTATCTCGGGTGCGGCTGCATGGAGAAGCTGCTCGCCGCCGTCAAGGCCGTCTGCAGGCCCTTCGGCACGAACGACGAGGAGACCTACAACTGCGGCGAAGGCGCGGTCGTCCTCGACAAGCTCCACCCCGAGCTCGTCAAGAAGCTCGCCGAATACGTCGCCGCGCGCGCGGACAACCCGAAGAAGGACAAGATCGTAGTGGCCTCGGCCTATGTGAAGCGCGTGCTCGCGAAGTACGGCAAGCTCAACGTCGTCACGCTCGAGGAGCTGGCGGCCGGCTGCTTGTGAGGCATGATGAAGACGGGCGTCTGCAAAGCGATTGCGGCATGTGCCATGCTGGCGGCAGGCACTGCCTGGGCGGCGGCCGCGGTCACGACGGAGATCCCCCTGCTCGAAGGCGAACGCTGGTGGGGCGGCGGAGGCGGCGACGGACACAACCAGCCGTACGGCGCCGCCGACAGCAGGCGCGTGAATCTGCGCACGCACGGCAACACCTCCTCGCCGCTGCTCGTCTCGTCGTGCGGACGATACATCTGGAGCGAGAAGCCTTTCGGATACGCGTTCAAGGACGGGAAACTCGTCATAGACTCGGACGTGGAGAAGGTCGAGCCGGTCCAGGCTGGCAAGACGCTGAAGGACGCATATCTCGCGGCGGCGAAGGCGCACATGCGCTTCGACGGCAGAGTCCCGCCCGACGTGTTCTTCTCGCTGCCGCAGTGGAACAACTGGATCGAGATCTTCCTTCACGGCATGGACCAGAAGGCCGCCGACGACTACACCGCCGAGCTGGCCAAGAGCGGCTTTCCGTGCGGCGTCTACATGATGGACGGCGGATGGTTTTCGCACCAGGGGTCCTACGAGTTCTACGAAAAGGATTTCCCCGACCCGAAGGGTCTCTTCGACCGCATCAACGCCCAGGGCTGGATTCCGCTCATCTGGACCGCTCATTTCGTCTCGCCCGACAGCCGCGAGTACAAGAAGCTGCGGTATCATCCGAAATTCGGTGGGCTGGACTACCTTGCCTACCGCAAGAGGCCCGGCTCCCACGCGGCGGCCGTCGTGCGCTGGTGGAGTGGCATAAGCGCCATCTACGACCTGACAAAGCCGGCGGCTCGGGACTTCTACGTCAAGACGCTCAGGGACTTCGCCGCGCAGTATGGAATCAAGGGCTTCAAGTTCGACGCCGGCGATCCTTACATGTTCGTGGAGGACTGCCGGTTCGCCGACGAGAAGGCCGAGCCGGTGGACTACACGCGTCTCTACGCCGAACTTGCCGCCAACGAGTTCCCGTATCACGAGATCCGCGTCAGCTGGAAATGCGGCGGGCTTCCGCTGGTCACTCGTCTGGGTGACCGGGCACATGCCTGGACCGGCCCCGCAGCTCAGGACACCGTGGTGCCGCAGATGATCGCGGCGGGGCTTCTCGGATGCCCTTATTCTCTGGCTGACATGGTCGGCGGCGGACTGGAGTCGTCCTTCCTCGGGCGGAAGGTGGACGAGAAGCTCTTTATTCGCTCTGCCGCCATGCAGTCGCTCATGCCCATGATGCAGTTCTCGCCCGCCCCCTGGCGCCATCTTTCGCCGGACGGCGTGAGGCTATGCAGGCGGTTCGCGGACCTTCACATCGCCTTTGCGCCGTACATTCTCGGCCAGGCCCGCCATGCTGCGAAGACCGGCGAGCCGATAGTGCGCGCCATGGAGTACGAGTTCCCACACCAGGGCTTCAACCGTCCGATGCAGCAGTTCATGCTCGGCGACCGCTGGCTCGTCGCGCCCGTCGTGACGCCGGACGACGTGAAGACCGTGGAGCTGCCGGCCGGGAAGTGGCGCGACGATCTGGGAATCGTCCATGAAGGGCCAAAGACCATTTCCCTTGCGGACGTCCCGCTCGACCGTCTCCCGCGCTACGAGCGGCTGCGGTGAATCTGCGGCACTTACAGCCGAGCTCATTTTTTGATAAAATAGACAAACCATATGCAAATCAAGGAGAATCCGAGAATGAACAAGCCTCTAGTGATAATGCCCTGCCTCGACATGATGAACGGCCGGGTGGTGAAGGGCGTCAACTTCGTGAACATCCGCGACGCGGGTGACCCCGTGGAGTGCTGCCGCGCCTATTGCGCGGCGGGCGCGGACGAGATCGCGATGCTGGACATCACTGCAACCGTCGAGAGTCGCGCCACGATGCTGGAGGTCGTGAAGAAGGTCGCGGCCGTGAAGACCGTCCCTTTCACGATGGGCGGCGGCATATCGTCCGTCCAGGCCGCCGAGGCAGTGCTGGCGGCCGGAGCCGACAAGGTCTCCACTTCGTCTGCAGTCTTCCGCCGGCCCGCGATGATCGGCGAGATGGTCAAGGAGCTCGGCGCCGACAAGGTGACTGTCGCGATCGACGTCGCGCAGAACGCCGCCATGCCGAGCGGATACGAGGTTTACATCGACGGCGGCCGCACGGCCACCGGCAAGGACGCGCTTGAATGGACGAAGGAGGTGGACGGCTACGGCGTCAAGTGCATCCTGCCCACGTCTAAGTCCACCGACGGCGCGCGCACCGGCTTCGACCTGCCGCTCATCCGCCAGATCCGCGCGGCCACGGCGGCTGACGTCGTCGCCTCCGGAGGCGCCGGAACAATGGAGCATTTCGCCGAGGCCGCCGAGGCCGGTGCCACGATCCTCCTAGGCGCGAGCGTGTTCCACTTCAACCTCATCGCCATCCCTGCGCTTAAGCAGTTCCTCAAGGACCGCGGCTTCACCGTGCGCATGTAGCGCATTCCCGTCCACTGCAATCTATCAACTTCCAGCTATGTCGCTCGTCAACATGAAGGAGATGCTGACCGCCGCGCGCAGGGCGCGCAAGGCGGTCGGCGCGTTCAACGTCACGAACTACGAAACGGCCGCCGCCGTCCTGAAGGCCGCCGAGGCCGAGAACGAGCCGGTGATCATCCAGCTCTACATGCGCCTCTTCGACACGGGGAAGGCATACGACCTCTGCGGCATGCTGCAGCGCCTAGCCTTCCGCGGCAAGGTGCCCGTGGCGCTCCATCTCGACCACGGCGCGACCGTGAAGCAGGCCACCGACGCGCTCGCCTGGGGATACACGTCCGTGATGTACGACGGATCGCGCTCTCCCTACGACGAGAACGTGAAGTGGACCAGGCACGTCGCCGACTACGCGCACGCCCTCGGCGCCACGTGCGAAGGGGAGATCGGCCATGTGGCCCAGGGCGACGAGACGGCGCTCACCGACGTGGACGAGGCCGCGCGATTCGCCAAGGACACCGGCGTGGACGCGCTTGCCGTCTCGATAGGGACCGCTCACGGCTACTACAAGGCCGAGCCTAAGCTCGACATCCCCCGCTGCGCGGCCATCGCCGAGGCGCTCCCCGACACGCCGCTCGTCCTCCACGGCGGCAGCGGCACCCCGCTTGCGGACGTGCGCCGCGCGATCGAGAGCGGAATCGCCAAGGTGAACATCGCCACGGAGTTCCTCGACGGCTACATCAAGTCCACCCTTAAGGTCTTCGGCGACCTCAATGGCGCGTTCGTGCCGCCCGACAAGCTGGCGGACCCGATCATCGACGCCTGCGCCGCGCATGTGCAGCGTCTCGTCAGATTCTTCGCCGGGCGTTGAGCGGAGAAATCAAGGCAAATGCATAAAGGCGCTATGAAGCATGAACATCTTTTTGTCAGAGTGGTGCTGGCGGCATTTGTCTCCGGCATCACAGTCTGCGATGCCGTAGCCGCCGGACGGAAAATGCCGGAGGCCGCAACCGGCATCGGAAATTCGCGTTACGATGGAATTGTCCGTTGTGAAGGCGCTTCAGTCTGCAAGGGCTACGCGCCTCCTTTGCTGATGAACGGTGAATTGGCGATGACAGTCGACAGGACGTTTGCCGTTTTGCCGAACAAGGCGCGCCAGTACAGCCAGGGGATCTTTCTGCAGGGGCGGCGATTCGGTAACCCCAGGCGCGAGCTGCTGCCGCAGGGGGGATGGCGGAAGGTTCTGCTCGTGGACGGGAACGAGCCGTCCGGGCCTGTCCGGTGGGAGCAGGAGCTGGACATCAAGTCTGGAACAGTCGTCTGCCGCGAGATGCGTGACGAGCTCGATTTCGAAGGGGAGGCCTTTCTGCCATTCGGCGAGAACACGGCGGCCATGCGGCTTGTGGTGACGGCGAAGCGGGATCTAAAGGCTGTGACGCTTGGCGTCGAGTTCCTGCCGCCGAAGCACGAGCGGATCGTCGGGCGGTTGGACGGTCTGAAGTGGGAGTACGCGTCGTATGGCATGAACGTGTTGAAGGGGGAGACGGTTCTGTCGGCTCGGCCGGAGACGTTCGATCTGAAGCGCGGGGAGAGGCGGGTGGTCGAGCGGTTCCTCACGTTCTCTGACACGATGCGTCCACACGCGGGGCGGCGCGGCTCATACGACGATCTGCGCGCCGCGCATGTGGCTGGCTGGGAGGCGTTCCGCGGCGAGGGATTCGCGTCGCTGCCGGACCGCGACCTGCAGCGGATGCATGACATGGCGAATTTCCATCTTCGGATGAATGCGACGCCGTGGAGTTTCCCAATTGCGATACTGGACTCCCACTGGCAGGGATGCTACTTCGGCTTCGACGAAATGTACATGTATCAGGGACTTTCGTCGTCGGGGCATCTCACGCTTGCGCGGCGCGCTGTCGATTTCCGCTTCGCCGCGCTGCCGAGGGCGCTTGATCGCAACCGGTATGGAAAGGACCCGAAGTTCCTCCACTACGGCGCGCGGTGGATGTGGGAGTCGCTCGAGGACGGCGGCATCACGGAGGGCACGATCCCCGGCGAGTGGATGGACCATATCTTCGGCGTGGCGACGATCGCCAACTGCGCCTGGCAGCAGGGGCGGTACGTGAGGGACGACGCCTACTTCCGCGAGAAGGTTTTTCCGATCGTCCTTGAAAGCGCGCGGTTCTTCCGCAACAACTGGGTCTATGAGGACTCCAATGGTGACACATACATCGGAAAATGCTGCGACCTTGAGCGCCTTGGGCCCTCTCGCGACCATCCGTACCTCACCACGGTGGGCGCGATCTACACGATGCGCAACGCGGCCGACGCCTGCGAATCGCTTGGGACGAATCTGGAGGAGGCAAAGGACTTTCGCCATGCCGCCGACAGACTTGAGGCGTGGCTGCCCAAGAAGGACGGTCGCTATGTCGCATACATTCCCGCAAAGGCGCGAGCGGGCAGGTCCGCCGAGGGGATTCAGGAGTCCATGGCCGTCTTGGGAGGATTCTATCCGTTCCCCATCTTCCCGCCGACGCATGAACCGCAGCAGAAGGCCGTGCGCCACTTTATCGCGGAAGGAAGGGCGTCGGGCAACATGTACCCGACGGGATCGAAGATATGCTCGTGGTACGCCGGGACGATGAGCGCGTCCATGAGCTGGATGGAGGACCGTATCGAGCCGACGCGTTGGCTCAAGGAGGCGTTTTCGGTCTCCGGCAACTTCGGCGAGTTCTACGAGATCAACGAGGATGGATGCGTCCATCATCCTTGGTTCGGCACGGCGGCGGGGAACTGCCTGTATGCGATCAACAGGATGCTGCTTCTTGACAGGGACGGCGCCACCTATCTCGCGTTCACAGTTCCGACCGACTGGCGCGACTACTCGTTCCGTCTGCCGTCACTTGAAGGCGATGTCGTCAGCATGTCCGTGGCAGATGGAAAACTTAAGGGTCTTGCTGTTGACGGAAAGGCGGCATCGGGCAGTCGGCGCTTTGTCGTACGGCCTGAAATCCTTGACGGCGTCGATCTCCTTGCGCTTGGCCTGAGGGTCGTCAACCGTGAGAAAGACAGAGTGGCTCTTGAATTATGAATATGCAAGCGCAATGGTTCCTGTATTCAGGCTCCAAAGACCTGGCCCCTTTGAAACGGTCGATTGTGTCGGGGTCTGACCCCATTGGCATTTTGCCGAACTTTCGGCAGGGGGCGAATAACAATGTACAAAATGCAACTCCTACCGCTTCGCCGCCGCGACACGCTTCACGATCTCGGCCACGGCCTTCCACTTCTTCCAGATGGCGGGCCGCTTCGCGAACTTGGCGGGAATCTTCCCCTTGTGCTTCACAAGTGAGCCATCTTCAGAAATGGCACGAATGGACACTTATGTTCGTTTCGTGCCATTTCCATATTGACGCCAGAAGATACAAACTTTCGCCCGCAGTCAGAAGAAGCGGCTACTTCGACGCGCTCGTGGACATTGACAGACTCCTCCGCGACTGACCGGGCTCTCTCAGCCGGGTGTCTGCCTAGTGGCACTGTGATATACGAGCTGGGATATGGAATCTGGAAGCTTTGATTTCAATAAAGGAACCCAAACATCCAAAGTGGTATCTTGCTGCCGATGCCAAGTTCAATACCGTCGTTGACAACGTAGCTGTTCGGCTTGTCCTTGATCTGCTTGAACCCCTTGCCGCGTCCGCCGATCTCGAAGAGCCACTTTCCGGCGATCACAAAATCCCCCTGCTCCGGCGATTCGACCTCATGCCCCGCGGCACGCATCTGGTTGGCGAAGAACGTCTCCCGCACGGCGCCGACATCTGGCGTCGGCACGAGCGCGTGCATGAGGTTCGTGTCGCCGAGGAAGACCTTTCCCGGACGCGACAGGCGTTTCAGCTTGGGAGACCCCGACTCCACCGTCGCGAATAGCTCCGCCCGTTCCAGCGCGTCAAGGAGCTTCAATCCCAGATTGCGGTTCGTCTCGAGTTCTCGGTAGAGCGCGGACATGTTCGGCTGCTGCGGACAGTCGCGGGCGAGCACCATGAGCATTTTCTTGGCTTTGCGCACCGTCGCCGTCGTCACGTCCTCGACGGACGGAAGATCCACGTCGAGAACATTGTTCACGACCGCGACAAGGCGGTTCTGGAACTGGCTGCTGACCACCCTGTACATTGGATAGTAGCCGCACCGCAGGTATTTCTCGAAGAACGGGAGCACCTTTACCTTGTCGCATATCTCGCCAGCTATCTCGCGATGTGCGCAAAGCAATTCATCCAACGATAGCGGCGGCCGGTCAAGCGCTCCTTCAAGCGACAGAAACTCCCGAAATGACAGCCCTTTCAGGCAATAGACGGCTTGCCGCCGCGAAAGGTCGGCATCCCCCTTGCTGATTTTGAGGATGGACGAACCGCTGTAGACCACGTTCATCTTCGGATAGCAGTCCGTGATCGTCTTTACCACACGAGACCATTCTGGCAGATGGTGAACCTCGTCGATGAAAAGGTGAGTGAACCCATGCGTGTAGAAATATTCAACGGCCTCAAGCATGTCATGCGACGAAAACCAAATGTGATCAGCAGGAAGATAGACGGCCTTGTTACTACGTACGCCGAACGTCTCCCGAACATATTGAAGAATCAACGTCGTCTTGCCAACCCCCTTCGGCCCCTTAATGCAAACGAGCCTGTCTTTCCAATCAATCTGCGAAAACAAATAGCGCCGAAATCCCAGCGTGACATCGGCTACGAGTCGATCCGATGCGTCAAGCAACGGCCTGATATCTGCTTCTTCCATTTTTCACCTCTGTTTCGTCCTTTGAAATACTAATTCACTGATTGATCTAGTATCTCAAAGCACGAACATTATACCACATAATCAGACTCGCGAGCATGGAAACTTAATAAAATTCGAATTCAGGAGTGACCTTTCTTCGATCAAACCTCTCGCCCCGGGCTCTCTCAGCCGGGATTTCTAGTTTCTACTCTTGTAGAAGGATTTATGCGAATAGCGCATCAAGTGTGACTTCGCAGTTGATTTCGTTACGGTACATTCCCGGTTCCGTGCCGTTTGCCGAGACGAGCAGGGTCTTCGTGCGCGTGACCGCAACGGTAGCGGAAGAGTCGCGCTCCTGCGCGACGGCAATCCCGCCACTTGGAGCAACGCACAACGCCGCATTACCAGCCTGTTCGGGTGGCAGAGCCAGCCGGCGCGCCATTCGGCCCGTAATAGTAGGTCGTGTTGCCCATCGTCGTGGACCTTCCCGCCGACGTGCCGTTTGCATTGTAGTGGTAGGTCGTGTTGCCCATCGTCGTGGACCGTCCTGCCGACGTGCCGTTCGCGTTGTAGTGGTAGGTCGTGTTGCCCATTGTCGTGCCCCGCCCCGCCGACGTGCCGTTCGCGTTGTAGTGGTAGGTCGTGTTGCCCATCGTCGTGGTCCGCCCCGCCGACGTGCCGTTCGCGTTGTTGTAGTAGGTCGTGTTGCCCATCCTGTTGGCGGATCCCCACGACGAGCCGTTTGCGCCCCGGTATTGCGTCCACTGCGCCTCCGCCATGTTCGCACAGGCGGCAATAGCAAGAGCCGTCACGATCTTGATTGTTTCTTTGTTTTTCATTCTCCATTGGCGTTTCGTGGGAAAGGATATTGATGGGATGTTCTATTGGCGTCTCAACCGTTCAAGCATCTTTTGTGCTTCGGGGAGCCCCTGTTCTGCCGCCTTATGGAACCACTTTACCCCCTCCATCTGGTCTTGCGGCACACCTGAGCCAGTATAGTAGCCCACACCAAGTATGAATTGCGCTTGCGCATGTCCCTGTTCTGCCGCCTTACGATACCACGCTATCGCCACCTCCATATCTTGACGCACGCCTTCGCCCTTGATATAGCACTGACCAAGGTTGAATTGCGCATCGGCATATCCCTGTTCAGCCGCCTTGCGCCACCATTTAATCGCCTCTTCCATATCTTTGGACACTCCTTCGCCATTGTAGTAACACAGGCCGAAATCGTTCTGTGCTTGAGCATGTCCTTGTTCGGCCGCCTTGCGATACCACTTAGTCGCCTCTTTCTTGTCTTGCGGCACCTCCTCACCATTGTAATAATAGAGGCCGAGGGCATATTGCGCATGGGCATCCCCCTGTTCGGCTGCCTTACGGCACCAATTTACCGCCTCCTTCTTGTCTTGTAGTAATCCTTTTTCGCCATTGAAGTAAAGTTGGCCGAGGAAAGACTGGGCTGGGACATGTCCGTGTTCGGCCGCCTCGCGAAGCAATTTTGTGCCTTCTGCCTTGTCTTGCGGCACACCTTTACCAAAGACATAGCACATACCAAGTATAAATTGAGCTTTGACGTGTCCTCGCTCTGCCGCCTTGCGATACCACTTTATCGCCTCATCCCTATTCTTCGTAACACCCTCACCTTTACGGAAACTCTCACCCAATTCAAACTGAGCCTCGGCATTACCATTCTCTGCCGCTTTGATTTTATCTGTGCTTGAAGTCTCTTTAACACCATGCACTTGCGTGGCTTCTTTTACGGGGCGAATACGCGATTTGGCCGCATCTGAAAGGCCGTCTTTAATTCTTTCTGGCTTAACTACAACTTCGGGCTTACCCGTAGCCGCTGAATTATCCTCTGCTTGATTTTGCGACGTCTCCATGCCCATTCCATCGGCAATTGTGTTGCATGAATCGTGAAAAACACGTGTGGCAATTGTCTTGCTAAACGTTTTACCTGTTCCACCGCATGTTAGGCACTTTTCCTTGGTCGAGCCTTCGCCCCCGCATTTAGGGCACTGTCCGCTCTCATTACACTTGGAGCATGGTTTGCTTTGTTTGCCAAACGAAAAAGACGCCGTCGTCATAGTCTGCCCTGTTCCTTTGCAAGTTGAGCACTGCCCCTTGCCCCTGCAAGCAGCGCATCGACGCTCCTTCGCACCTACCCCGGAGCATTGTTTGCAGTCGTCTTTCAACTCATCCTCAAACTCTGCGGCATTTTGCAGCTTGCCTTTCACATGCTTCCTGTAAATGTCTGTCTTGCCACATGCAATAAGTCCCGCAGCAGCAGCTTTGAGGTACTCCTGCTGCCGAGCAACATCATTCGATGTTGCCAGTGCGACGGAATACAACTGCCCTGCATTCTTTGCGTCTGGAACAGCCTTTGCAAGAGTTCGTAGCTCAGTTTCTGAAAGGCTTGTTTTCTTGGCTGGCGGCTTTTGAGTCGTCACGGCACATACGCTGGGTACAAGAACGAACATTGCAACAGCGGCAAGGTACATCATGATTTTGACAGTTGCTCTTTGTTTCATTTTTGTTTCCTTCTTTTTAGGGATAAGGCGATAGTACTTACTAACGCTGTGAACGCTGCAAAATTTCCTTCAAAAAATCTGAGGCTTCCTCATGCCCTTGTACACTAGCTTTCATTAGCCACTCTATCGCCTCTATTTTATCTTTTTGGGTTCCATAACCCACGTAAAGCAGTCCAAGCCGATACTGCGCCTCTGCCATGCCTTTCTCAGCCGCCATACGATACCATTTTGTCGCTTCGTATATATCCTTATCCACTCCATCACCGTTCTGATAACATATGCCAATGTATAATTGAGCGGCGGTGATGTCTTGTTCCGCAGCTTTGCGAATCCATTTCACCCCTTCGGTTGGATCTTTTGGTACTCCGACACCAGTTCTGTAACAACTACCAAGACTGAACTGCGCTTGAGCATGTCCCTGTTTGGCAGCCTTGCTATACCATTCTGCTGCTTCCCGCATGTCTTTGTCCACGCATTTCCCTTTTGCGTAACATCTGCCAATCTCAAATTGCGCCTTTGCATATCCCTGTTCTGCAGCCCTGCGAAGCCATTTCATTGACTCGTCCTTGTCTTCGTACTCGTAATAATCCGCCATTTTCACCTGTGCCAAGACATATCCTTGTTCAGCAGACTTGAGATACCATCTTATCGCTTCGGGTTTATCACGCTCAACACCCTCACCGAAATAGTAGTGTTCGCCTAGATCGTACTGCGCTTCTGCATCTCCCTGCTCAGCGGCATCTCGTAAAAGTTCCGTTGCCTTGCGGTACCACTTCTCTGACTCGCCCTCATCTTTTACAACACCCCAACCATTCTTGTAAGCTGCCCCAAGTCCGTTTAACGCTTCAGCACACCCCTGCTCAGCAGATTTACGGTACCATTTTAAACCCTCAACTTCATCCTTCGTAATGCCATTTCCACTACAATAACAACCTCCTATCTCATATTGCGCCTTGGCATCCCCACGCTCTGCAGCAGCACGCCATAACTCCACCGCTTTGCGATACCATTTCTCTGCCTCAATCCTATCCCCCTCGACACCTTTTACATCATAGAGTAAACCGAGTTCAAAGTGCGCTCTAGCATGTCCCTGTTCTGCTGCTTTGTGATACCACTTTATCGCCTCTTCCCTGTCTTTTGCCACATCAAGACCAAGCCAATAGCGTCCGCCTAGCCAATACTGCGCCTCGGCACTCCCAGCCTCGGCTGCTTTACGCAGCCATTTCAATGACTCTGCATAGTTTCCAGCGACCCCTCGACAATACTTATAGCACTTGCCTAATTCATACTGCGCACCGGTATGTCCATCCTCCGCCGCCTTACGAAAGAACTCCACGGCCTTGGACATATCCTTCGCCACACCATCACCTTTAAGATAACACATGCCAAGTTCATATTTAGCATCGGCATTGCGACATGAGATTATTGGTAGTATCACGCAGAGCGCGAACAGTACAGTTACACATAGAAGAAAGACTTTCCCCTTTGTGCCACTTTTCCACAGCGCAACAGTTTTGTCATATACCGTGCGCGCCGCCTCAGCCGCCTTATTAAAAAGCGGATGGTATCCTTTCTTAACGTTCTTCCATATTTCGATGGTTTTGTCCCCTGCCGCACTTGCCGTCGCTTTCACCTTGGAGAAGAACGCATTGATCTTTTCCCCACCCTTAATTGTGGCTACATGCTTCACTTCCACTTCTTGGTCATTGCTGCCAAGTTCTTTCGCCTCTTCGGTGATATTCTTAGCTGGTTCTATTTTCACGATATCTGAGATGTCTGAAGTAGACACTTCCGACTCTTCGGTATGCTGAACCACAGTAATGACGAAATCCTTGTTACATACACTACATTGGCAAGTGCCACCTTCAACACCCTCGTCCACCTCGTATTCGGTTCCGCAATGTGGACATTTTGCGATGAAGCCGCTAAGGATGCTGTCATCTGAAGTGACGGCTTGCGGAAAAGACACATTTCCCTTCTCGCCAGAATATAAAAACTTCTCTGAACAAAACGGGCAGACCATGTGTTGGCCAAGTACCACTTCGCCTTCAACTTCACAAGCATTGCCACAACTAGGGCAGTTTATCTGCATCGTCAACATTCCTTTACCGCACCTTCCCAGTTCTGAGGTTTACTACCTTCGGCACGGAATGGAAGAGTAGCGTACCCGTTCTCCTTTTCAGACATCGGCGGGGGCGGAAAACGGAAACCTCCTCCGATGCATCGCAAGAGGCGCCTGAGAGAGCCCGTAAAGATACACCGAAGGAGGTAGACTGCTGTTGAGGGCAGTAACCCTTCTGTGCGTCTTCACAAGCGTAGTTTCTCAGGCTTTCTTGCGACGCTTCCCATGTCCGCAGGGGCGGCGGCCCAATGTGCGGCCACCCTACCGAAGGCGGCGGTTTCATCGAAACCGCCCTACCAGAGGACAGCAAGCGAGGCCAGCCCTGCGCGGGAAATCTATTCGCCAATACGATTTGAGGTAAGCCTCTTTTCGCGTTGGCCCCAATAGTATATCAAAAAATCGGACCCGCCTGCGGGAAAATCCAGCAAAAGTGGTTTCCGCCGAACCGCTCCCGCCCGCAGGTCCGCCCGGGCTCTCTCAGCCGGGTTTCTGCCTAGTGGCAATAACGTATACGAGCTGGGACGGGAAATCTGACAAAAGAGGGGAACGGGGTAGCGACGGGGTCTGACCCCATTGGGGTATGACCCCATTGGGGTAGAGGAGGGGGTCTGACCCCATTGGCACTTCCAGCTGGTGGCACGATATATGATGCAGAAGTAATCAAAAGTGGCTTTGGGTTGCCGATTCGCTGATATTTTGATATCATAAAACCCCAAAAGCAGAGCCTCGTCGACTTTGGGCATGAGGCTGTTTTATAAAAGGAAATGCCAATGAATAAACATACAGCTGTCATCGGGCTTGCGGCGTTTGCGCTGGCTGCCGGAGCGTTCGACGTGAAACAGGTGTTTCGCGAGGAGCGATACACCAGGGGTGACGTGAACCTGCGCGTCCTGCAGCGGGCCGACGAGGCCGCATGGATATGGATCGCCGATGCGGGCCCTGCGAACGGTGCGATGGACGCCGTGCGCTTCACCTGCGATTTTGCCGCCGCCGACGCGGCGCTGGAGTTCGACGTCTCTGCCGACGAGCGGTTCGTCCTTTTTCTCGATGGACAGGAGATTGCGCGAGGCCCGCACAAGGGGACCGTCAACCACTGGTACTATCAGTCATATTCGGTTTCGGGTCTTTCCGCGGGGACGCACCGCATGGAGGTGGTTGTGTATCGCATGGACGGGGGGCGCCCTACAGGCGTGCTGTCCTACGGCATCGGGGGCTTTCTGCTGAAGGCCGTCGGCGCATACGACAGGCGGCTCACGACGGGCACCGCCGTTTGGCGCGCCGTGCGCATAGCGGGGACGCGCATGACCGGCTTTGGCGACAGCCGGACATTCGGCGGGTCGGCCCAGGCGGAGGTTGACGGCACAGGCTTCCTTGATCCCGCCGCCGCGACGGGGCCGGTATGCGGCGTCAAGAAGGTCCGCGAGCCCGTCGGAAACAATCGCTATGGCGTGTCGCGCCCGGGCTGGGCGCTATTCCCCACGGAACGCCCGGACCAGATCGCAGTCCGGCGCAACCCAGGAGCGTTCAAGGCAGGTCAGCCGCTCTTCATGGCAGATGCCAACGCCTACTATCAAGCGTCCGACGCCGCATTCCCGCTGGTGGCGGACATGAACGCCCTGCTCCGCGACGGCAAGCCCGTGACGATTCCCGCCGGCACGTCCGCCCGTCTCGTCTGGGATCTAGGCGACTACTACTGCGCGTATCCCATCTTGGAGACATCCGGCGGCAAGGGCGCGCAGATCCGCTGGGGATGGGCCGAGGCGCTCTACAACCGCGACGGTCTTCGCGCGGACCGTGGCGCCTTCGACCAGAAGCGCTGCGCGCACGCCATGCGCGACACCTTCCGCCCCGACGGCCGCGCCGCCGCGCATTTCACCTCCCCCTGGTGGCGCTGCGGACGTTGGTGCGAATTCGAGGTGAAGACGTCCGACGCGCCTCTGACCCTCACGCGACTCGCGTTCACCGAAGTGCGCTATCCCCTCGCCTCGCGGGCGACTTTCGACTGCGACGACGCCTCCATCGCCTCCATCTGGCAGATATGCCGACGCGGACTCGAGAACTGCATGCACGAGACGTTCATGGACTGTCCGTTCTTCGAGCAGCAGATGTACCCCGGCGACACTCGCGTCGTGATGCTGATCGTCGACGCTCTGAGCGGCGACCCGCGCCTCAATCGCTTCGGCTCGGGCCTTTTCGACTACGCGCGACGCGACAACGGCCTTGTGCCTATGAACTTCCCGTGCCGGACCATCCAGGATTCCACCACATATTCGCTCTGCTGGGTGATGATGCTCGGAGACTACGCCAGGTGGCAGGGGCGCGACGGATGGCTCAAGGCGCGTATGCCGGGCATGAGGCACACGCTGCATCTGATCCTCAACTGCGTTGACGGCGAGGGTCTGCTGTCCGATCTTCCCGGCTGGAGCTTCCAGGACTGGACGGTCGGCTGGGATGGCGCGGGCGTCGCGCCCGACGGCGAGCGGGGATTGAGCGCCGTGAACAATCTGCTCGCCGTATATGCCCTTGGGAGCGCGGCGCGGGCTGAGGACGCCGCGGGCGATCCGCAGATGGCCGCCTACTGGCGCGGGAAGAAGAAGGCCCTCGCCGACGCCACGCTGCGGAAGTTCTGGTGCGAGCGGCGCGGCCTTGTGGCGGACACGTCTGCGCAGGACCGATTCAGCGAGCACTCCCAGTGCCTCGCGCTTCTCTCGGACATTCTGCCGCCGGAGAGGGAGGTACGCGTTTTGAAGGGACTCCTGGAGGACGCCGACCTCGCCCGCACCACGGTGTATTTCTCGCATTATCTCTTCGACGTCCTCATGAAATACGGACGCTCCGATCTCTTCCTCAAACGGCTCGACCTCTGGCGGGGCTATGTCAAGACGGGGCTCAAGACTCCGCTCGAGTCCCCCGGCGAGCGCGCGCGGAGCGATTGCCACGCCTGGGGTTCGCATCCGATCTACCATCTTCTCACCGGCGTGGCGGGCATCGCGCCGGCTGTGGACGGTTTCGCGTCCGTGCGCGTGGCGCCGCAGCCCGCCGGGCTCAAGTGGATCAAGGCGACAATGCCCACGCCCAAGGGGATGGTCTCGCTAGATCTTCAGTTCGAAGGAGAAAAGGCCTCGGGGACGGTCACAATTCCGGAAGGGCTCCCCGGAACATTCGCGTGGAAGGGGACGGAGAGACCGCTCAATCCGGGCGTCAACCGCATAGGCGAGTGAATGCGAACTGCATGCGGCGCCAAGAGCCTGCTCCAGATCGTGCCGTGGGAAAATGTCGGATTGTTCAATTGAAGCGGACGGCGGGATGGGGTATAATATGAAGCACATTGGACGGCTTGACGGTGTTTACATCTGAACGGCTCGTTCGTAAAAGGAGATTGAAGATGAAGCTGAAATTGATGACGGAGAAGCAGAGGTCGGCCGAGGTGCGCAAAATCAACGCGCTGGAGCCCGACGAGGTGATCAAGCGGGCCAAGGGCCAGCTTGTGATCTTCGACACGCTTGAAGAAGTGTACGACTATCTCGCCGAGGAGATGGTCAGGGAGTTCGCCAAGGCGGCGAAGGGAAAGAAGATAGTGAACTTCATCATGCCCGTGGGCCCCACCCAGCCGTACCGTCTGATGGCGGAGAAGATCAACTATCGAAACTTGAGCCTCAAGAATGTCCGCTTCTTCTTCATGGACGAATATGTGGACGACGAGAAGGACGAACTCATCCCGATGACGAATCCCCTGTCGTTCCGGGGGCAGATCGGCCCGCTGCTCTTCAATCGCATCCGTCCCGATCTTTTGATGCCCAAGAGCCAGATCATCTTCCCCAGCCCGAAGAACATAAAGGATCTGCCGCAGATGATCAAGGACGCGGGAGGCATAGAGGTCTGCTACGGCGGCATCGGCATCCACGGGCACGTCGCGTTCAACGAGCCGGAGCCCGGCGTGAAGGATTCCAATCCGCGCATTCTGAACATCAACGATTTCACGCGCACCATCGACTCCACCCGCCATCCGGGCGTGGGCGGCAATCTCGTCAACTTCCCGAAGCGCGCGATAACGATGGGCATGAAGCAGTGCCTGGAGGCCCGCAAGATGCTTCTCATGACGCGCAACGAGATGCTTGGCTTCAACTGGGCCAACACGTGCCTGCGCATCGCCGCTCTCGGAATGCCCGGCGAAGACTACCCCGTGACGCTCGCGCGTTTCCACAGGAACCTGCGCATCGTCTCCGACCGCAACACGCTCGCGAAGCCTAAGTTCAACATCTGACATGCCCGGAGATGCACCGACAGTTCGGGCGGGAAGACTTCTGCCACTTCTGGCTGCGGCGTTCGCAGCGTGTGCGAGCTTCGCGGCGGATGTCGCAGTCGTGGTGCCGGCGGACGCCTACGGCAAGAGTCTTGGACGGCACATCCAGCGCTGGCTCAAAGGCAACGGAGTGGAGGCGGACATAGTGGACGGCTGGAACGCCGCCAAGGGGCTTGCGGGTAAGCGATTCGCCTATCTCGTGACGCCCAAGGCGGACGCCGTGCAGATGGCCACGCTGAGGTCCTTCCGGGCGCGCGGCGGCAAGATGGCGGTGTTCTACTCCTCCAGTCCGGAGCTCGCGGCCCTGATGGGAGTGAGGCTCGTCGGCTACAAGAAGCCCACTGGAGCGGCGACGTATTCCAAGATGGTCTTCCAGAAGGGAGCGCCTTACGGATCTCCGGCGGCGATAGTGCAGTCCAGCGCGAACATCTTCGCGGCGGCGCCGGCGGCTGCGGGCGCAAGGACCGTGGCCGTGTGGCAAGACCGCGCCGGACGGGCGACGGGCGACGCGGCGGTGATAGCCACGGGCGCCGGGTGGTGGATGACGCATGTGTTTCTGGCGGACGGCGACGAGGCGGCCAAGGCGCAGTTCCTCTCCGCCGCGCTCGGCGCGTCCCTGCCCGGCGCGTGGGACTATGCGGCGTGGCAGCGCCGTGTGCAGGCCGAGAAGGCGAAGACGCGCGCCTACGCCCAGGCGCAGAAGCCGCGTCCGGGCGAGATCCACGCGGTGTGGGACCATTCGGGACAGGGGCTCTATCCAGGCGACTGGCCGCGGACGATGCGCGTCCTCAAGGAGAACCGCATAACCGATCTCTTCGTCAATGTGTGCGGAGCGGGATTCGCGCACTACCCATCGTCGGTTCTGCCGCAGAGCGCGGTGTACGCGCAGGAGGGGGACCAGCTGGCGGCGTGCCTGGCGGCGGCGAGGGGAACTGGCGTGCGCGTCCATGCGTGGATGCTCTGTTTCACGGCAACGAGGGCCACGCCGTCGAGGATGTCCGAGTTCTCGCTCAGAGGATGGCGTCTGCGGAACCCGAAAGGCGGAGAGCTGGAGTATCTCGACCCGTCTCATCCGGGGTTGAGGGCTTATCTCCTCGACGCAGTTGGCGAGCTGGCCCGGAAATATCCAGTTGCGGGGGTGCATCTCGACTTTGTGAGGTGGTATGAGACCGTTTTGGCGGCGGAGGTCACGCCCGGGGCGCTCACGCGCTACAGGCGCACGACGCAGAAGCCGTCTTTGAAGTCGTTCTGGGCCTGGCGCGCGCGGGAGGTGCAGACGTTCGTGGCGGCGGCGCGGGCGCGCGTCAGGGCGTCGAGGCAGGGGGTGTGGCTCACCGCGGCCGTGCTGGGCAAGTATCCGTCGTGCGTGGACTCCGTTGGCCAGGACTGGATGGCGTGGCTGGACTCGGGGCTGATAGACTACGCGGTGCCGATGAACTACACGGAGGACGGCGCGCGCTATGCGTCGTATGTGGCCCAGCAGGCGAAGTCGAAGGCGCGCGCGCGCAAGATCATCTCCGGAATCGGCGTGACTGCGAACGAGTCGCGCCTTGGGGCCGTGCAGGTGATGGAGCAGGTGAACGTGGCGAGGCGTGCGGGGCTGGCGGGCGTGGCGTTCTTCGACCTCGACTATTCGCTCGTCGCGCAGATCCTGCCGTATCTTAAAATGGGGATGTTCTGACGGACGGAGAGAGCCTGCCGGGTACATCTTCGTTTTCACACATCTCGGAGAGAAACTGGTATACTTTTAGCCGGGCGTTCGTTGTTGATAAGTCGGGCTTGCGGGGCTTTTGAGAGCCCCCGCCCGACTTACCAACGAACGCCCGGCTAAAAGTATACCAGTTTGAATGGGAATGGTGTGTGGTGAATTACGGAGATGTGCCCACGCCTTTCTGCCTGGCAGTGCAAGCCTCTTTGGAATATGATATAATCTTCCGCATGAAAACCAGAACGTGTCTTTTTGGAATGTGCTTTCTTGCGGCGTCCGCGGCCTTCGGCGGCGGAGTGGACGTGCAGCTCTTAGATTCGCTGCTGCGCGTGAAGAGCCTGCCGCGCGACAAGCCGAATCTCTGCAAGGCCGTGGACACGCTGAAGGCGTGGCTCGAGGCGCGTGGAGTCTTCTGCGCGGTGGAGACGAACGAGTGCGGCATGGTGGCTCTCTATGCCGCCACCACGCCCGGCAGGACGCATGACTACCTGTTCGTCTCGCATGTGGACGTTGTTCCGGCTGACGACTCCATGTTCGAACCGCGCCACGACGGCGACTGGGTGTATGCGCGTGGCGCGTGCGACACCAAGGGCAACGTCGTGGTGGCGGCGCAGGTGCTTGCGAACCTCGTCGGCAAGGCGTCCGTGGGCATGATGATAGCCACGGACGAGGAGGGCGGCAAGATGGGCACTGCCACGCCGCAGATGATGGTGGACAGGGGGTATCTCCCGAAGAAGATGGTCCTCGTCGGCGACACTGCGGGCGAGGAGCCCGGACAGCTCTTCATCGCGGAGAAGGGCCACGCCCGCATCCGCCTCGTGGCGCACGGGAAGGGCGGGCACTCCTCGCGTCCGTGGGCGCTGGACAATCCCATCCCGAAGCTTTGCGCGGGCTACCTCAAGTTCGCCGAGGCGTGGGCCGCCGAGAACGCCGCCGTCACGGGTATTTGGCGCACTGTCGCCTCGCCTACGATGCTTGAAGGCAGCGCCGCCGGGAACGTCGTGCCCGACGCCGCCGTGATGCAGCTCTCCTGCCGGTTCACGACGATGGACGACTACGAGCGCATCTGCGACTGCGCGCGCAGGACGAGCGGATGCGAGGTGGTGGCGCCGAAGGTGCCGCACCGGCTCCCGGTCCAGAACCGCGAGGGCGACCCCGAGATCGCCGCGCTCTTCGCCGCCCTCTCTGCCGAGTTCCCTGGCTTCCGCCTCGGGCGCATGAGCGCCGCGACGGACGCCACATACTATGTGCACCTCGGCATGCCGATCGTGATATTCGCGGCCGAGAGCTACGGTGCCCACGCGCAGGACGAGCGCGGATCGATCTCTTCGCTCCACCGCTACGCCGACGTCCTCACACGCTATCTCTTGAATAGATCCGCCGCCAGCAATTAGAATAGTTGCATGAAAATGGTAAAGATTCTGTTTGTCGGTGTTTCGCCGGCCTTCAAGATCGGCTTCGCGTCGACCCCGATGGAGAAGATCGGAATCGAGAGACGAAAGGAGAAATAATATGAACAGACGAGAATTCATTTCCTCCGCGGCGGGCGCGCTGGCGCTCGGCGCGGCTCCGTCCTTCGCGGCGGCGCCAAGGCCGGAGCCGAAGTTCGCATGGTCGTACCTTGTCCATTTCGGCGTGAACTCGTGGAAGGACATTCCGCTCGAGACGCAGGATCCTGGGCTTGAGGAGAAGTGGCTCACGCGCTGCTGCGCCGACCATGTCCGCTTCGACGAGCCTTCGTGGCGTCGCCTTTCGGCGGCGCTCGCCAATGCCGGCTGCAATCAGATAGTCGTGGATCTCGCGGAGATCGTGGAGTATCCCAGCCACCCTGAGCTGGCGGTGAAGGGGAGCTGGAGCGTCGAGAGGCTGCGCGCCGAGATAGGCCGCCTGCGCGGCATGGGCTTTGAGGTGATCCCCAAGATGAACTTCTCGGCCTGCCACGACACGTGGCTCAAGGAATACCATCGGATGGTCTCCACGAAGAAATACTACCAGGTGTGCGAGGACTTGATAAAGGACGTGGCTGAGATATTTGACCGCCCCAGGTTCTTTCATCTTGGATACGACGAGGAAACGGCCATCCACCAGCGCCAACACCTGTTCGCGGTGTGCCGCCAGGGAGAGCTTTGGTGGCACGACTTCCTCTGGTTCGTAGGCGTGACCGAGAAGGCGGGTTGCCGTCCGTGGATCTGGAGCGACTACATCTGGCACCACAAGGACGAGTTCCTCAAGCGCATGCCGAAGAGCGTGCTGCAGAGCAACTGGTACTACGGCGCGAAGTTCAATCCGGCCGAGATGGGCGATGGCGGCAGGCGTGTAGAGGCTTACGAATGGCTCGACAAGGCGGGGTTCGACCAGGTCCCGACAGGCTCCAACTTCAGCTGCGACGTGAATTTCTCCGGAACGGTGAAGTTCTGCGACGCGAAATGCGACGCCAGCCGGCTCAAGGGCTACATGATGGCCCCTTGGACGCGCACATTCGCGATCCACGAGGAGAAGTCCATGCAGGCCATAGCCCAGATGGCCGAGGTGATCAAGGCGCGTGGCGCGGTACATTCATCCTAGGACACGCTTTTGCCGCCCGTTTTTCCCGCTTGCCTCGGGCGGTAGGATAGGGTATAATTTTGTCGTTTTCGATTCTGGAAACGATTGATCTTTGACATACCGGTGGCTTCGTGCCGCCGGGCCGGTCGCCGCATCGGCAGGGTCGCGCATCCTGCGTGACCGCAATGGTAGGGCTGGCGCCCCGCGCCAGCCGTCCTCCGATGAAGTGCGACGAAAACTGCCGCGCGCACGGGTGTGCGCCACCGGCAGATGTTTCAAAATAAAAGTTAGAAGGAAAGATGGTTGCCTCTAAAAATCTAAAATTCATTGTGTTTCTGCTTCACGTCCTTGCTGATGCTTGGCATAAGATGCCCTCGGAAGTCTATGCAGTGCTGAAAAGCTCGGGTGTGTTGGATGGTTATATATTGCCAAGTTACGATGTCCTTCACACTCTTGGAACCCGTTATCTTGTACAAGACATAACAGGTTGTGTCAGGGATTGGGGGTATAAGATATGATCGTCTATCATGGTGGTGTTTGCGAGATTCACCGTCCAGACATCTTGCATTCCAATGTCAGTGTTGATTTTGGACCGGCGTTCTATGTAACGACGTTTCAGATTCAAGCGGAGAAGTGGGCGTTGAGAAAATCACTTCGCTTGCGCAAACCACCTTGTGTGAATGAATATGAATTATCGGAAGATTGGAGTGGCTTTAAGGTCTTGAAATTCGACAGTACGGATGAGCCGTGGTTTGATTTTGTCTGTTCGTGCCGCATGGACGGAACTGAATGGCAAAGATACGACATCATCATGGGACGAGTTGCAAACGACGACGTGTATTTGACAATCAACAAGTTCCTTGACGGGGAAATGACGAAGGCAGCAGCATTGGCGGAACTACGATATGCGAAACCCAATGACCAGATTGCGATCAATAGCCAGGGAGCACTTGATTCGTTGCTTGTTTTCAAGCGGGCCTACGAGCCAGAGGTACGAAATGCCGAATCCAGCATTTGACTACTACGCCCAGGAACTGGAGCGAAAGATCATTCTTCGCCTAGCCGAAGTCAAGGGAGTGGATCTATCAACGGCAATGGACTGGTATTATCGCAGTAGCCTTTCCGTCCAGATCTCGCGGAATCTCAACGACATTGCATACCTTGACAGCAAATATCTGGTACGCGATCTGATCGAACACGAACCGGAACTGTTTGTAAAAAGCTAACGGAACTGTTCGCCTCTTCCCGTTGGCCACACACTTTTTGCAGCCGATTTTCCCACTTGTCTTGGACGGCGGGATAGGGTATAATTACGTCGTTTTCGATTCTGGAAACGATTGATCTTTGACATACCGGTGGCTTCGTGCCGCCGGGCCGGTCGCCGCATCGGTAGGGTCGCGCATTCTGCGTGACTGCAATGGTAGGGCTGGCGCCCCGCGCCAGCCGTTCTCCGATGAAGTGCGACGAAAACTGCCGCGCGCACGGGTGTGCGCCAACGGCAGACGTTACGCAACAGCGTAAAGTAGCTTCTACCGAAAGACCGCTAATTTTATGATGGAGTGAAATACGGTGGTGCGTCGCGTGATGATCACGCGGCGTACTTTCCTATTCATGTTCCATCAAAGGCTCTTAGCGGCACCTCGGTAGAGACAAGAATTTCGAGAGTGCGCCGCGCTCAATTTTCGCCGCCGTCGCATCTCTCGCAGTAACAAGCAACGAGGGAGGTGCGATAATGAATAACAATGTAACTACTGTTATGAATGTTATGAAACGTGATAGTATTCTATTGATACACCGCAGAACTCATCTTCTATCTGGAAAGGGGTGTCGTTACGATGGTCATGTGAATTGGGTTGAGCACTATGCGAATGCCATAAAGAGTTGTTTTTTGCTTTTGTCGTTCACTTTATGTTTGCCGATCATGGCACAACGAGCACCCTCGCCAAAGCAATTGACCAGCTTCTGCGGGTTCAAGGCAGGGGAAAAGAAACGTGATATTAAGGTTTCAAAGGGGAATGACATTTATCCGGAGACAGTACGATGCCGTTCCCCTTTCAGAAAATTTCGTGATGCCAGGTTGAATTTTTCCAACGACGATAGACTGATAGGTGTGGAGGCTATTACATTCATTCAGGGTATGAAACCAAGTGGGGGTAAAGCCGAACTCGACAAATGCTGCTCTGAATTGGCGAAATACAGTATCGTTTTCCCGAATGAATGGAATAATCAAGAAGCGGGACATCTTGAAAAGATTGGGAACGGCCTTGGCATCAGCTCTGTCCACATCCAAGGGAATCTCCAAGCCAGTCGTTACGACGAGAAGTCTGGCAGGGAGAAAAAAGGAGTTCTTCTTACAATTAACCTTAACTGGGATATTACTCCACCTATCATGCCAAAATTTGTCCAGTACAGTCGTGAGGGTGGACTCACCCGACAGAAGTTCGTAGAGAATACTTTTGGAGTGACATTTGGTGTAGATATTGCCAATTGTCTTAAACTATCGGATCAAGATGATGTGAAACTGGGCGTGGTTCATCGGCGATTGGCCACACCGATATGCGAAATGAATTCTATAGATTTCAATTGTGACAAAGGTATAGTGGAAGGTATGGTGCTGAGACTATATGAAGCCCAAGTAAAAGATCTAAACATGGCGAAACAGAAGTTCGCAAAGTTATGTATAGCCGTAAAAGATTGGTTGGGAATAGATGGATTTAAAGAGAAGAATAGTTTTGTCAACGAAAAAAATCAAATCATGGCAACCTTTGAAGATGGCGTCATCCGATTGTGTGTGTGTATGATAACAGGTAAAGAAGGGCTGTCTCTTTCAATAGAGATTTTGCCCAACAATAGAGACTTCTCTCAACAAGCGTCAGCGGATAAAAAGGGACTTAAAGTGGACGACGGCGACATTATCGAGCTGCGATCTGGACGTGTTGTGTTTACAGGACCAAAGTCACTTGAAAGCGTAATGCGAAAAGCGAAAGAGAAATACGAATCCATTTTACCATTCGCGCAGACAATCTACGGGGACACGGCATCCTCATACAAGCCTTATTATGCACGCTTTGAAAAACGTGACGGGCGTAACTCGTATGCGAAGCTTGGAGACGGGTGGACGGTTTATGCCAATGCCGATTCAAATGTACTCACTGACAATAGTTATTTATATGATTTTATTTGTGATGCACATAGTGGTCCACTACTCTTTATGCATGGTGGAATCATGAATATGTATGTGGCAAACTTTCTGACAGAGGTGGCCGAACGAAAACCGAATTGGGCACGAAATGCAATCGCAGAAGATATTAAAAGATTTAACGCGAGTAATAGGGAAAACAACGGAAACATGAAAAACATGATACCTGTATATTTTGAGATATACGAGGAGTTGCGTAGGATGAACCCCAATCTGCTTCGTGATTACTTCAAAGAGAAGAAAGCTCTCTTTGATGCTGGCATGATAGAAGAAACAGGTTTTTCCATTTCAGACGAGGCTGCTATTTTTAGTAGAATCTTGAAGAAAGACATATTTCATGTGTTTGCCAGAAAGCTTGGTTTTCGCGTAAGCCGTGAAGACACGAAGATACCTTTGAGTCCATGATGGTGTCCAATTGGAGATAGTCAAACAGAGATGATTACTTTACTATTGCAGCGGTCATGTTGATTCGTACTGCTGGTTGGAGCGAAGCAGTGAACAGGTACTTGATGGATATGGATAAGGATTGCGACGGATGTTTCGCACGATAGTGATTCGGCGTGGCAGTCGCCAACCAATTCTGGGCATAGGTTCTTCAAGGTGAAGGTGGAAATGCCGTAGGCGGTCACGCGAGACGCGTGACCGGGCGGCGGGCGCGGGGCGCCCGCCCTACCGGATGGTACGATGGGGGTGTCATGCCAGCATTTGGACTGAGATTTCGTCCGTAACATAATCTCAGCTTCTATGTGTGGTTGATGCCGTACGGCCGGAGCCTGCGCCCTGCTTCTGGTACGATTCTGGGGGACGCGACGGAGTGCGTCCCCCCGTGAACGATTAGGTGGGATATGCTTGGTACGTTGTAAGCCGTTCGGAAGTGAGATCACCATTTCTACGGACAATTCTAAATGATGGTTTAGAATTGTCCATTCAGCGTGGCAGGCGCCAACAAACTCCGGGCATAGGTTCTTCAAGGTGAAGGTGGAAATGCCGTAGGCGGTCACGCGAGACGCGTGACCGGGCGGCGGGCGCGGGGCGCCCGCCCTACCGGATGGTACGATGGGGGTGTCATGCCACATTTGGACTGAGATTTCGTCCGCAACATAATCTCAGCTTCTATGTGTGGTTGAGACGGCGCGGCCGGAGCCTGCGCCATACTACTGGTACGATTCTGGCGGACGCGACGGGGCGCGTCCCTCCCGTGGGGGCGATTCTGGCGGATGTGACGAAACGCATCCCTCCCGTGGACGATTTTGCGGAACACACTTGGCACGTTGTGAGCCGCCGGGACGGTGGCTCTCCATGGCGCTGGTTGTTAACCGCTTGTTACCAGTTCGGGACACCCCTCCTGGACGGCTGCACGAAATAACTCGGGTTGCCGCAATGCAATCGTGAGAAGCACACGAGCAGCCCCTGTCGGCTGTCGCCGACCTTGTTCCCAGTTCCGCAGGGTGCCGACGCTTACCCCCATGAACTTTGCGAATGCATCTTGACTCGCGTGGAATGTCTGTCGCACATATTGCACGTCTTCTTTTTTGTTGACGACGAAACGCCGGGAAGGCTCACGCTTCCCGTGCAATATCTGCGCGCCCTCGCGCATGCTCGACAAAAGCAACTCAAAGTTCTTCTTGTTCATTTTTGAACTCCTTCGTGATTTCCCGCATCATTGCAACCTGTTCCGGTGTCAGGTTTTCTCTTTCGTTTTTCAGATAGACATACAACATCAGAATTTGATCTCCGTTGTCCCAATAGTAGATCAGCCGCGAACCTCCACGCTTGCCTCTGCCAGAACCTCGCCATCTGATCTTTCTTACTCCGCCATAACCTACAATGACAGCTCCGGCTTCGGGATATTCAGCTAGATGGCTTTGTAGTTCAGCATAGGCATCATCTGACCTGGACAATGCGCCGAGTGAACAAACTCGTCTCAACTAAAATCACGTCAACATTATACGCCATTGGCGCAGATGGGTCAAGTGCCTTTTGTGAATTATTGACCTTGAAGGCCGTGATATGGTAAAATGTGCGGCGTTGCTCTGATAAATGCAAAAAGGAGTTGAGATGAGATTCACATTCATTGCCGTGGCGTGTGTCGCCGTGTTTGCGGCCGGCGCCGCGGAGACGTTGCTTGACGTTGATTTCACTAAGGACCTCCGGCGAGTGGACGGTTCCAAGACGGGGGTCTGCCGCGGCGTGCTGCCTAAGGGCGTGAGCGACAACTTCTCGTCCTGGAGCGAGGGTCGCTCGACAATGGAGCTCTTGGAGGACGACGGAATAAAGTTCCTTCGCTTCTCCTCCGACGCCGGGAAGGGGCCAGTGCAGTTCTCTATTTACAGCCCCAAGATCAAGGTGCCGGGCTTCTTCCGCCTCACGGTGAAGGGGCGCGTGCGCGGCGGCTCCCTAGGGCTCGGCCTGCGCCTCAATCCGGAACCGTACACGTCCTTCTCGTCGCATAGGTTCAGTTCGCCGGACTGGGATGAGCGCACGTACATATTCCAGGTGGGCAGGAAGGCCACGGCCGGCGTAGGCCTCTACATCTATCCCGGCAACGGCGACACGGATCTCCGGAGGATACTGCTTGAGAAGGTCGATCGCGCAGACCTCGCGAAGACGCTGCGGCGCCCGCCGCCCGAGAAGCGTGTCTTCGTGAGCCGGAGGTTCCTGCTGGGGCTGCCCAACGGCTGGAACGACGACCGCAACACCGAGACCGGCGTAGTGGAGGCCGTGCCCGACTCCGAGTCGTCCACGCCCGTCCTGCGCATGTCGTCAGAGAAAGACAAGACTATGACCGTGTGGGGCGAGCCGTTCCAGACGAGCGATCCGAACGTTCCGCACGTCGTCTCGTTTCGCTGCAGGGGGGCTGGAGAATGGACGGCGCAGGTGATCACGCGCAGGCGGCACGTCATCAGGAGCTTCGCGGTGAATCCGTCCGCGGCATGGCGCGTAGTAAAGTTCGACTTCAAGACGGGTGACCTCGACGAGGCGTTTGCGGTGAAGTTCGTCGGTTCGGGCGAGCTCTTCCTCGACGACCTCAGGGTGGGGATCGGTAAGGACACGCCGGAGCGTCCGTTCGCCGCCGCCTGCGCGCTTGCGCCGTCGGGCGGCGAAATCGCGGGCTCCACGCGCATCTGGTTCACCGACGAGAAGCCCCGCGTCGCGTGGGCGGTGGCCGATGCCCCGGCGGGTGCGGTGTTGAAGCTCTCCTTCGCGGACCTCTACGGGCGTTCCGCGCCGCTCGCTGAGACGCCCCTCAAGGGAGGCGCATTCGAGAAGGGCGAGATCGACCCGTCTGCCGCCGTGGCTGGCCGCACGGGACAGTTCCGCGTGACTGCGGAGGTGTTCGCCGGCGACAAGGCCGTCTCAGCGCCCGACGAGTTCATATTCACGCGCATCGTGCGTCCGCTCGGCTGGGGGCGAGACATGCCGGACTCGCCGTTCGGTGTCCACATGGTGCCGCGCCCGGGCACGCTCGCCGCCTTGAAGGCTTGCGGCGTTAACTGGACGCGCTTCCACGACGCCGCCACACGCTGCACGGGATGGTGGGCCTTGGAGGAGGAGAAGGGGAAGTGGACTTTCCACGACGAGTCCATCAACCGCTTCCGCAAATACAATGTGAAGATCTTCGCGCAGCTCGGCACGGCCCCGGCGTGGGCCACGCACTACAACGATCTGGGCTATAAGAGCATGGGATACTTCGAGAAGTACCTGAGGCCCGTGGACACCAATGCCTGGCTCAACTACGTGACGACCGTCGTGAAGCGCTACCAGGGGGTGATCGACGAGTATTTCGTGTGGAACGAGCCGTGGGGGCGCTGGTGGAAGTCGGCGGCGGACGTCAAGTACTACGACAAGGAGCGGACGGCCCAGGACTTCGGGGCGTTCCAGGCGCTCACCTACAAGGCCGTGAAGGCCGTGGATCCCAAGATCCTCGTGAGCGGCTTCAACACGTACGCAGCGAACAGCGGCGCGAAATGGACCGAGGGCGTCGCGGAGGGCGGCGGATGGGAGACGTGCGACATCGTTGACTACCACATCTACACCCCGAACATGCGCGCGATGCGAAGCGACGCCGACTACGCCGCCATCGCGTTCCGTCCGCTTCTCGCGAAGCACCCTAAGCTGGACGGCAAGCCCGTCTACATGAGCGAGGGCCAGGGCACCAGCACTGGCTCCGACAGCGGCGGGCGCGCCATGAGCGGACTCTACGAGCGGACGGTCCCGTGGAAGGCGGAGACGCCGCAGGAGCTCGCGCGCGTGGCCGACGCCACATGCCGCTACACGCTCTCCCTGCTCGCCGCCGGCGACAGGCGCATCTTCCTCTACACGGCCCACGGCTACATGGGGCTCGTCACGCCGCCGAGCTTCACCACGCTTGTCGGCGCCGACGGCTATCCGTATCCGTCGCTTGCCGCGTATTCCTTCTTCACCCGATCGATAGAGGGACGCACGTTCGCCGGCAAGGCAGACCACGGCAAGGAGGGCTGCGAGTACACCTTCCGCCACGACGGCGCGCGCCATCCGGTGGTGAAGCTGTACACGGGTCTTTCCAGCGACGAGGCGAACGCCCTGAACGCGCGCACGCCTCTGAGAGACCTCTACGGCAACCCGTACGACTCCGCCGCCTGGTTCAAGGGTTCGCTCCTCTATTCCTTCGAGTGATCTCGGAAGTGGACGATGCGGCGGCGGTCAACACGAAGAAAGGCAGAAGACATGAAAGAATCAATGGTGGGCGTGGTGCTGGCGGCGGTGTTCGCCGCAGGAGCGGCTGGAATCCCGGTGTTTGAAGAGGGCGTGCCGCAGACGAGATGCGGCGGGGCCGGCGTGACGGCCTACGGCGGGACGTGGATATACGCCGGTGCGCCGGACATCCTGGACGATGCGACGTTCCAGCAGGGCAACTCCAGAGCGCGTGTGAAGACCGCGCCGCGACCGGCCCAGGCGCTGAAGGGCAACTACTTCGGCGTGAACACAACGCGAATGCCGTGCCTGAACAAGAACATAGATTTGCCGGAGGAGGCGGTGCATCTGATCGACGGCGACGTGGAGACGTGCTGGCTGAGCGAGGCGCAGGCACGGTGCGACATGCAGCCGATCGTCGTGAGGATAGACCTCGCGAAGGAGGCGGAGGTGGCGAAGGTGGTGCTGAGAAAGCGTCCGCTCTCTCCTGCCACAAGGCGCAGCAGGACGGACCGTCAGCCGTGTCCGGACGGATGCGAGGTGGGGCGCGGAATACCGGTCGAGATGTCCGTGGCGCTCTCGCGCGACGCTTGGAGATGGGACGAGGTGTTCTCGGGGGCTACGGGCGACGACGAGGGCAGGGAGTCGTTCGAGGCGGCGTTTGCGCCGCGTCCCGCCAAGCAGGTGCGCATCGTGGCCACGAAACTCCGCCAGGTGGAGTTCTTCCTCTACGCGATGTCGCTCTCGGAGGTGGAGGTGCTGGACGCGAAGGGGCACAACGTGGCGCTCGTCTCGCGCGGCGCGACGATCGCCGTGAACGCCACGCGCCACACGGAGATGCCGCCGAACTTCCAGCAGAAGGCGCTCTGGCCTGTGCAGTGGGACCTCGGGGCGAAGTGGATTCGCATCGGCTACCATGACGACCCGATCAACTGGCACCGAGTGGAGCGCGAGAGGGGACGGCTGGAGGTGGATCCCGTGGCGGATGCCGCGGTGACCGCGTGCAAGGAGCACGGGCAGAACGTGATCATGTGCCTGAACTTCGGTAACCGAATCTACTCCGGTCCCGACAGGCGGGCGTTCACGCAGCTTGCGGAGTGGAACTGGAACATGCCGAATCCGCCCGTGACGAAGGAGGCGCTCGAGGCGTGGGACAGGTACGTCGTCTTCATGTGCCGTCATTTCCGCGACAGGGTCCACTCCTTCGAGATATGGAACGAGTGGAACATCTCCGTCTACTGGGGCGACAATCCTGACACCGAGGCGTACTGCGAGATCGTGCGCCGCACAATCCCCCTCATCCGCGAGAACGCGCCGAACTGCAAGGTGATGCTGGGCTCCACGAGCGGCTATTTCAGGGGGATCGCGGGCCAGACGCCCGAGCAGCTCGCAAAGCGCGAGAAGGACGATTCGCGCTTTGTGGTGTGGAAGCGCTTCGCGAAGGACGTCGACGAGATCGGCTACCATCCGTTCTACAACCCCAGGCCCGGTTCGCTCTTCGGATACACCGACGACATCGTGGCCTTCCGCGCCTGGCTCGCGAAGCAGGGCTTCAAGGGCCGTCTCCACGCGAGCGAGTGGAATGTGAACGGGCGCGCCACGCCGATAGACCCCAAGGACGCACGCGACGTCTGGTGCGGACACCACACGCAGAGCGAAGTGGCCAAGGCCAAGGAGGTGCTGCAGCAGATGGTCCGCCACGCCGGCTTCGGCATTCCAAGCTGCTTCTGCGAGACGTATCAGGCGTTCTACGCGCAGACGGAGCTGAGTCTCTTCAAGGGTTCGCTTCTGCAGGATCCGGTGGCTCCGCTCCAGCCAACAGCGTCCTACTACGTGCTGCGCAACGCGGCGACGCAGATGGACGGCTTCGAGCCGGCGGACTTTGCCCCCGAGGTCTCAGGGCTCGACGGCAGGCGCGTGGCCGCCTTCGCGTTCTCCAACGGCGCGCGCCGCGGCGTGGCCGTGTGGTACGAGGACGACCGGCGCGCCGACGACTACCGCCACGTCCCCGCGACGCTTGTTCTCCCGTTTGCCGCCCGTCCTCTCCGGGCCCATGATCCCGTGAACGGCGTGAGCCAGCGCCTTGACGTCTCTGTGGAGGGCGGCAGAACCGTCGTGCGCGGCCTCATGGTGGGCGACGCCCCTCTCTTCGTCGCGGAGGATTGACGTGAAGGCGTGGTTCTTGCTGCTGAGACCATGGAGCTACACGGCCACGCTCGTTCCGTTTCTGGCCGTGGCGGGATTGTGCCGGGGGCGTTGGTCCGTCTGTTGCTGGAGTTCATGGGGGCTGGGGCTTTTCGCGGGGCTTTGCCTGCAGGCGACGGTGAACCTGCTGAACACGTGGGGCGACGAGAGGAGCGGAGTCGACGACGTTCCGGGGGCGATTCGGACAACGCCGCAGGTGCACGACGGGCTTGTGTCCATGCGCGCCGTTCTCGCCGCCGCCGTCGCGGCGGCCGTGCTTGGAGTGCTCGCCGGCGCTGCCGCCTGCGTGTACGTCGCCGCGAACACGCCCGAAAGGGTCGCGCTCGGCGGAGGATGGCATCTCAACGTTCCAGCGCTCACGGCTGGGGCGCTGGGCATTCTCGGGGCGACGAACTACTCCACAGGCGTCAAGTTCAAATACCGCGGGCTTGGCGTGCCGTTCGTCTCGGCGCTGATGGGCCCGATCGAGATGTTCGCGGCGCTGGCGCTTGCATCGCCGCAGTTTGCGGCGTGGCTGTTCTGGGGAATGCTTGGCTGCGACGTGAACAGTGCGTCGTTCCTAGCCAAAGGGTATGACGGCATCCCCTTCGACTGGGTATTCAAGATGGCCATTATGTTTTTCTTCTTTCTGTGGACGTTCCCGGTGGCGTCGCTCGTGGGCGTGATCATGCACGGCAACGACATGCGAGACATCTCCTCGGACCGCGCTGCAGGGATAGTGACGTTCGCCTCTCGGCTTGGGCCGCGCGGTGCGCTCGTCTACTACTGCGCGGCGCACATCGCGCCATATGTGGTATGTGTGCTCCTCTCCCTCCTGGTGGCGTGGGTGATGGAGAACAGCCGTTGGTCGTGGGCGGTGTTTCTCATTCCGTTTCTGTGTCTGCCGCTTACCGTCCGTACGCTTTGCACTGCGTGTCGCGTGTACGCGCAGAACCCTACTGCGCCGCCTTGGCGCGGCCTCGAGCGGGCGTCTGGCCTCGTGCATCTTGTGTTCGGCGTACTCTACGCGGCTTCTTGGGCGTCTTTAGCTTCAATCCGCTAACAACCCGCCTACGCTGAAGATTCCACTTTCGCCAAGGCTACGGTGGACAAGTCGGCGGGCAAGCCCAACCACCTAACCACCAAACCACCCAACCACCAAACCACCCAACCACTTCATGAAATACCACATTCACACATACGGGTGCCAGATGAACGTGCGCGACAGCGAGGCCGTCGCCGCGCTTCTTGAGTCCGCCGGGCATGTCCGCGCCTCCGGCGAGGCCGACGCCGAGCTCGTGATAGTGAACTCCTGCACTGTGCGCGACATGGCCGAGCGCAAGGCCGTTGGCAAGTGCGGCAACCTTGTGGCCGCCAGGGATGGGCGCGGCAAGGGCGCGGAAGGGGCGGCGGTGCGTCTGGTCGGGCTGATGGGCTGCGCCGTGAAGCGCCTCGGGCCTGCGGTGTTCTCGAAGCTTCCCGGCCTTGACTTCGCCGTTGGGCCGCGCCGTTTCGGGATGATCCCGCGCATCGTCGAGCGTTGCCTCGCGGGGGAGAGGCAGGTGCTAGAGCTGCCGTCCGACGACGAAGTGCCGTCCGGCATGGACGCCCACCTCGATTCTGCCGGACCCGCCGGGCTGTTCCAGAGCTATGTGACGATACTGCTTGGCTGCGACAACCGCTGCAGCTACTGCATCGTCCCGGACGTCCGCGGGCATGAATACTCCCGTCCGGCCCGCGAGGTGGTGGCAGAAGTCCGCGCGCTCGCCGCGCGCGGAGTGAAGGAGGTGTGCCTGCTTGGCCAGAGCGTGCTCAGGTACGGAGTGCGCAACGCGGCGTGGAGCGAGGCGGACGAGCCGTCCCCCGGCGGCTACTCCGAGCCGTTCCCGCGTCTCCTGGAGGCTCTTTCCGCCGTGCCTGGCCTGGAGCGCATCCGCTTCACGAGCGCGCATCCGAAGGGCTGCACCGAAGAACTTGTGCGCGCATACCGCGAGTTCCCTAAGGTGTGCCGCCATCTTCATCTGCCAGTGCAGAGCGGAAGCGACAGGATCCTCGCCGCGATGGGCCGCCGCTACACGCGCGCGGAGTACCTCGCCGCGGTGCGGAGACTGCGCGACTTCGATCCAGAGTTCGCCGTGACGACAGACGTGATTGTGGGCTATCCCGGCGAGACGGAGGCCGACTTCGAGGAGACTCGCTCGCTCATGGAGGAGGCCGGGTTCGACAACTCGTTCGTATTCAAGTACTCTCCGCGCCCGGGAACTCGCAGCGCGGCGCTTGCGGACGACGTGCCGCCGGAGGAGAAGGAGCGGCGCGACCAGGTGCTGCTCGCCGACCAGGAGGCGCGCGGGCAGACTCGCAACGACCGTCTCGTCGGCACTGTGCGGGAAGTGCTGGCGGAGGGGCCGTCCAGACGGAACGCCGCCCGCTGGAGCGGACGCGACTCGGGCAACCGCATCGTGGTGTTCGCCCCGCCTGCCGGGATCCGTCCAGGCGACGCGGTGCGTGTGGCGGTGACGTCGGCCCATCCCCAGACGCTCTTCGGCGACGTCGTCTGACGCGCGGCGGGGCATTGTTCATAGTGCGCATATTTGCGGCGGGGATTGTCCTCCGGCCGCATTTATGCTATAATATTCAAATTCCAATAGGAGACATGTGAATAAAATGAAAGAGTACAAAGTTGGCCTAGTTGGCGTCGGCGCCGTGGGCGCTGAGATGCTGAAGGTTCTTAAAGACCGCGCCTTCCCGTGCGGCAAGGTGCAGGTGTTCGCCTCGCGCGAGCGCGACGAGACGATCAACGGCGAGACGTATCATGTGCTGAAGGCGGACGAGGATTCGTTCAAGGGCATGGACATAGTGCTCTTCGCGGGCAAGACGGACGTGGCGCTGCAGCTGCGCGATGCGGTGGTGAAGGCCGGCGCGAAGATGATCGACAACTCCCGCGCCTTCCGCCAGGACCCCGAGGTTCCGCTTGTGGTGCCGCAGGTGAACGCCGAGGACCTCGACTGGAACAAGGGCGTGATCGCTAACCCCAACTGCACGACGGCCATAATGCTCGAGGCGGTGGCTCCGCTCCATCGCGCGAAGAAGCTGAAGCGCCTCGTGGCGAGCACCTACCAGGCGGCGTCCGGCGCCGGCGCGCCGGGCCTCGCCGAGCTGGAGCAGCAGATCCACGAATACGCAGAGGGGCGTCCGCTCACGGTCAAGGCGTTCCAGCACCAGCTCACCTACAACCTGATCCCGCACATCGACAAGTTCGACGAGACGAACTGGTACACTCTCGAGGAGCTGAAGATGCGCAACGAGGCGCGCAAGATGCTCCACGCCCCAGAGCTGATGGTCAGCTGCACGTGCGTGCGCGTGCCGATCGCCCGCGCCCACTCCGAGTCGCTCAACCTCGAGTTCGAGGAGGACGTCACGCCCGAGGAGGCGCGCGAGATCCTGAACGCCGCCGAGGGCGTTAGGGTGGTGGACGACCCGCTCAACGGCGGCTATCCCATGCCGCTTGACGCCACGAACAAATACGACGTGCTGGCCGGGCGCATCCGCCAGGACATCAGCCGCCGCGACAAGAAGGGACTCGACATGTTCGTCTCCGGCGACCAGCTCCTGCGCGGAGCCGCGCTGAACGCCGTGGAGATCGCCGAGCAACTCGTGAAGCGCGGCCTTGTGTGATGCAGTTCGTCGACCGCCATGCCTACGACTGGGGCGCCGCCTTCGCGCGCGCCCTGTTTCCGCTTTTCCGGAAAAGGCGGCGCATAGCGGTCGACAACATTGTCAAAGCAGGGATAACGGACGACCCGGCGGAGGCCATGCGCATCGCGAAGGCCAGCTGGGGTCATTTCGTGGGCCACGTGTGCGAGGCGCTGTGCGTGCCGCACGTCGTGACGCGAGAGAACTGGCGTGACCACCTCGACGTCTCGGGCGGCCATCCCGACGCGGTAAAGGCGCTCCTCGAGGACACCGGCAAGCCGATACTCCTCGTGAGCGCGCACCACGGCGTGTGGGAGGCCGCGACCAACCTGATCTCCTTCGCCCGGCCCATGATGGCTGTGGTCCGCGTGATGAACAACCGCCTCGTGGCCTGGTGGATGAAGAAGCACCATTTCCGCGGGCCCGTGACGCTGATAGACAAGAACCACGGCTTCACCAAGGCGGTGCTGAGGCAGTGGGAGAGCGAGAACGCGGCCATGACGATCCTCATGGACCAGCATACGGCCAAGGGACTGCCGCTCAAGTTCCTCGGCCGCCCGGCGATGACCTTCACGTCCGCCGCGCGCCTCGCGATACGCACCGGCCGCGTAGTGGTCGTGGGAAGCTTCGTGCGCCTGGCGCCGTTCAAGTACCGTCTCGTCGGCGGCGCCCCGCTCGTCTTCGGCAGGGACGACGACGTGGCTGCGGTGGCGCAGATTCTGAACGACCGCCTCGGCGATGCCATACGCCAGTACCCCGAGCAGTATCTCTGGGTGCACAGAAGGTGGAAGTGGAGCATGGGCCGGGGGGCCTGACGGCGCCCGCGGCGACGACGAATTCAAGAAAGGAACGAAACAATGAAGAAGATTCTGATCGGATGCATGGCGGCGGCGGTCGCCGCAGGATGCTGCGACTGCTCGAAGAAGACGGCGAGGAAGCCGGTGAAGGACGTGAAGTTCGTGGTGGTGGACCCGGGCCACTTCCACGCCGCGCTCGTCCTCAACCGCTCCTACGAGGGCGTGGCGAAGGACGTGCGCGTGTTCGCGCCCGAGGGCCCGGACGTGGCCCAGCACAAGAAGCTGGTGGACGCCTTCAACTCGCGCGAGAAGGACCCCACGTCCTGGAACGAGGTGATCTACACCGGCGCTGACTATCTCGCAAAGGCGCTTGCCTCCGACGACAAGGCGTCCTCGGTGGTGGTGCTCGCCGGCAAGAACGACAAGAAGGCGGACTACTACCTCGAGTCCATCAAGGCCGGCTTCAACGTCCTCTCCGACAAGCCCATGGCCATCACCCCCGACGCCTTTGCGAAGCTCCAGGAGGCCGCGCGCCTCGCCGACCAGAAGGGCCTCTACTTCGCCGACATCATGACCGAGCGCAACGAGATCACCACCATCCTCCAGCGCGCCCTCGTCGCCGCCAAGGACCTCTACGGCGATCAGGAGAAGGGCACTCCCGACGACCCGGCCGTGACGAAGATATCAGTGCACCACTTCTGCAAGCTCGTGAACGGCAAGCCGCTCCAGCGCCCAGGCTGGTACTACGACACCGACCAGCAGGGCGAGGCGATCGTGGACGTGACGACGCATCTCGTGGACCTCGTGCAGTGGGAGACGTTCCCCGGCGAGACGCTCTCGTTCTCCGACGTGAAGATGCTCAAGGCGCGTACGTGGGCCACGCCGATCTCGGCCGCGGACTACAAGACCTCGACAGGCCTGGAGACCTGGCCCGACTACCTCAAGAAGTCCGTGGACGCGAAGAACGTCCTGCAGTGCAAGGCCAACGGCGAGTTCACCTACGCGCTCAGGGGCGTGCACGCCAAGGTGTCGGTGGAGTGGCATTTCATGGCGCCCGCCGGCACGGGCGACACGCACTACTCAATGATGCGCGGGACGAAGTCCGAGATAGTGATCCGCCAGGGAGCTGACGAGGGGTACAAGCCGCGCGTCTACGTGCGCCCGCGCCCCGGCCAGGACAAGGCGGCGCTTGAGAAGGCGCTCGCCGCCGCCGTCGCGGAGTTCAACAAGAGCTATCCGGGAGTGGGCTACAAGGCCGACGCCGAGGGCTGGACGATGGACGTTCCGCCCAAGTACGAAATCGGCCACGAGGCGCACTTCAGCCAGGTGATGAACAAGTTCCTCGGCTGGATGCACGAAGGCCGCCAGGACGCCGACTATATCCCCAACATGCTCGTGAAGTACCACACGCTCGTGGAGGCGTGGAAGGCGAGCAGGTAGTTTCTGGTTTCTGGTTTCTAGTTTCTGGTTTCTGGTTGCTGGTTTGGAAATGTGAATTCTGGAGAGGAAGGTGGCACTGATAGACGGAAAAGAGGTGAACCTTGAAGTCGCGACGCGCGACTTCAAGTACTACATCTTCGACTGGGACGACAACATCCTCCACATGCCCACCCGCATCCATCTCGAGAAGAAGGGCGGCGACGGCGAGTGGAGGCCAGTCTCCGTCTCCACCGGCACCTACGCCCTCGTCAGAACCGACTCCGACCATTACCGCATGCCCGTGGACGGCGGACGCGAGGCGGCGTTCCGCGACTTCCAGGACCTTCCCGCCGCAGAGGGGGACCAGGCGTTCATCCGCGATACCAAGGCCGCGCTCGCGCGAATCAAGGCCGGGCAGAAGCCGGGACCGTCCTTCGAGACTCTCCGCAAGACCTTGCGTGAAGGGCGCATCTTCGCGATAGTCACGGCCAGGGGACACGCCCCGGAGACGATCAGGTCCGCCGTGATGCTCTTCATAGACGAGGTCCTCGACCCCGGCGAGCGTGCCGAGATGATGGCCAATCTGCGCGGCTACAGGCACTGCTTCGACAAGGTGGACGTCTTCGGCACCGACGAGGAGGAGCTCGCCTACTTCCTCTCGCTCTGCCGCTACAACGCCGTGACGAATCCGGACTTCAAGGAGCGCCTTGCGGACGACTCCGATTTCGGAGCGCGCTTCGCCAGCGCCGACTCCGACCGCAAGCCCGAAGTCGCCAAGGAGTTCGCCATCCGCGACTTCACGGAGCATCTGTTCCGCACGCTCCAGCGCACGGGCGGCCTCGGCCGCTCCGTCTCAGTGGGCTTCTCGGACGACGACGCGGGCAACGTCTCCGCCGTCTCCGACTACATCCGCGCCGAGCTCTCCCGCCGTTTCGGGGGGTTCAAGTTCGTCGTGTACGACACAAGCGACCCCGGGCTCTCCAACGGGCGCAAGGTAACGGTGGCCGGCCAGCTGGCCCTGCCGGGGTTCTGAAGAGGTTGAAAGGTTGAAAGGTTGAAAGGTTGAAAAGTTGAAAGGTTGAAAGGGGAGATGAAGTCGATAGGATTGGACATAGGCGGCACGAAGTGCGCGATAGTAAGCGGGGTGTGCTCCGCCGAGGGCGTGGAGATCGCCTCGCGCGAGGAGTTCCCCACCGCCGGGAAGTCCTGGCGGGAGGTGCTTGACATCTACGCGTCGAAGATAGAGGAGATCCGCGTGCGCGAGCCGATCGACTCCATAGGCATATCGTGCGGCGGGCCGCTCGACAGCCGCGCGGGCGTAATACAGTCTCCGCCGAATCTCCCCGGCTGGGACGACGTGCCGATCGTGAAGTTCTTCGCAGACCGCTTCGGCGTTCCGGTGCACGTGCAGAACGACGCCAACGCCTGCGCCTGGGCCGAGGCGATATACGGCGCGGGGCGCGGCGCGCGCAACGTCGTGTTCATGACGTTCGGGACCGGCCTCGGCGCGGGGCTCGTCCTGGACGGGCGCCTCTACGCGGGCGCGAACGACAACGCCGGCGAGATCGGCCACATCCGCCTGGCCCCCCGAGGCCCCAAGGGCTACGGCAAAGACGGCAGCGCGGAGGGTTTCTGCTCCGGCGCCGGCATCGCGCGCCTCGCCTCCATACGCGCACGCGACAGTGAAGCCGAATTCGCCGATTCAAAGACAGCCGCCGCCGCCCGCGAGGGCGGGCTCACGGCGAAGGACGTGTTCGCAGGCGTGCGCGCTGGCGATCCGTTCTGCCTAGCCGTCTTCCGCGAAAGCGCCGCGCATCTGGCCACAATCCTCGCATACACGATCGACATACTGAACCCGGAGGTGATCGTGCTGGGAGGCGTGTTCATGCGCAATGCCGACCTCTTCATGGCCGAGATCATGCCGGTTCTCGAGCGCGAGGCCCTGCCCGGAGCGCTTTCCGCGTGCCGGATTCTGTCAGCCGGCCTCGGGGAGAGCATCGGAGACTATGCCGCGTTGGCCGTCTCGCAGATAGACGATCCGCTCGCAGGGCGGCGTTAACGAGGATGATTTTTCATAAACCACCATCTACCATCTATCAATTCCAAAGGAGAACAAATGAAGAAATTCACCGAACCCGACAAACTCCAGAAGTGGTGCGAGGCACGCCGCATGGCGGGCGCCAAGATCGCGCTGGTGCCCACGATGGGATACCTGCACGCGGGCCATCTTTCGCTGATCGAGGCCGCCAAGAAGCAGGGGGCGGACGAGATAGTCGTCTCGGTCTTCGTGAACCCCGCGCAGTTCGGCCCCAAGGAGGACTTCGGCAAGTATCCGCGCGATCCTAAGGCGGACGAGGCCAAGTGCAAGAAGGCCGGCGCCACGGCTGTGTTCATGCCTCTGGCCGACGACATGTACCTCAAGCACCATTCCGTCTACGTGGACGAGAAGGAGCTGGGCAAGGGACTGTGCGGCGGACGGCGGCCGGGCCATTTCCGCGGCGTCTGCACCGTCGTGTCCAAGCTTTTCAACCTCGTTCATCCGCACCTGGCCGTGTTCGGGCAGAAGGACTACCAGCAGGTGCAGATCGTGAAGCGCATGGTGCGCGACCTCAACTTCAACGTCGATATCGTCATGTCGCCCATAGTCCGCGACCCCGACGGTCTCGCGCTCAGCTCGCGCAACACCTATCTTCCGCCTGAGGCGCGCTCCAACGCCCTGGCGCTCTATGCGGCGCTCGAGCAGGCGAAGGCGGACGTCAAGGCGAAGAAGCGCCTCGCCTGGGCGCCATACCGCACCCAGATCGTGCGCGCCCTGCGCGCCAAGAGCCTCAACGTGGACTACGTGGAGATCGTGGAGCAGGAGACGCTCAAGCCGGCGGAGGTCCTTGAGAAGGGCGTGGTGCTGCTGCTTGCGGTCTACGCATCCGGGACGCGTCTCATCGACAACGCGATAATCTGATGGCCCGCCTTCCCCAACCACTTAACCACCAAACCACCTAACCACCAAACTAAATATGGCAGAAGAGAACAAATCGTCGCTGGATCCGCTCGCCGCGCTCTGCAAGCGCCGCGGATTCATCTATCACTCGTCCGAAATCTACGGCGGAATGCCCGGGTTCTGGGACTACGGTCCGCTCGGCTGCGAGCTGAAGCAGAACGTGAAGCAGGCGTGGTGGCAGTTTACCGTGCGCGGCCGCCGCGACGTGGCCGGCCTCGACGCCACGATCATCATGCACCCGAAGATCTGGAAGGCGTCCGGCCACCTCGACACGTTCGCCGACCCGATGACGATGTGCAAGCAGTGCAAGAAGCTCATGCGCGCCGACCAGATAGGCGACATCCGCGAGGAGCTGGGCAAGAAGGCCGCCGCGGTCAACCCCGCGTTCGCGATCTCATGCCCCTACTGCGGCGGCGAGATGACGGAGCCCAAGCCGTTCAACCTGATGTTCAAGACGGTGGTGGGGCCGATCGACGACCCCTCCAACGTGGCCTATCTCCGCCCCGAGACGGCGCAGGCGATCTTCGCGCAGTTCCAGAACGTCCTCTCCACCTCGCGCCAGCAGGTGCCGTTCGGCATCGCGCAGATGGGCAAGAGCTTCCGCAACGAGGTGACCCCCCGCAACTACACGTTCCGCTCCCGCGAGTTCGAGCAGATGGAGCTTGAGTTCTTCATCCGTCCCGACGAGGCGGTCGAGATCCTCCACGGCCACGTGGTGACGCTCGCCGACAACCCCGACCTCGACGGCGAGGTCCAGGACGACTGGGGCTGGGAGGTGTGGCACAAGTACTGGGTGGAGCAGCGCAAGAAGTTCCTCGCGGCCGTGGGGCTCCCCCCCTCGCGCTTCGTCGAGTACTGGCAGAAGCCCGACGAGCTCGCGCACTACGCCCGCGCGTGCGTGGACATCGAATACGACTTCCCGTTCGGGCGCCAGGAGCTGGAGGGCATCGCCGCCCGCTCCGACTTCGACCTCTCCCAGCACCAGAAGTTCTCCGGCGAGAGCCAGATGGTCTTCGACGACCCCCTCAAGCAGGCCGCGAAGAAGATGGACGAGGCCGCCCGGGCCGCCTTCATCGAGAAGGTGCAGAAGGAGTGGGTCTCCCGCGGCAAGGACGCTCTCGAGGCCGAGGCGTTCTGCAAGAACCTCTTCGAAGGCAAGTACGTTCCGCACGTGATCGAGCCGTCCGCCGGAGTTGACCGCCTGATGCTCGCGCTCCTCTGCGAGGCGTACGAGGAGCAGAAGCTCGTCGACGACAAGGGCAAGGAGGACGTGCGCACGGTGCTGCACTTCAACCCCAAGGTCGCCCCTGTGAAGGTTGCCGTGTTCCCGCTCGTGAAGAAGGACGAGGCCAGCTACGCCATGGCGAAGGAGATATTCGGCAGGCTCCGCAAGAAGGTGAACGCCTTCTGGGACGAGAGCGGGCAGATCGGCCGCCGCTACCGCCGCCAGGACGAGGCCGGCACGCCGTGGTGCATCACCGTCGATCCCGAGTCGCCAAAGGACGGCAAGTTCACGGTGCGCGACCGCGATTCGATGCAGCAGGAGCGCCTTACGTTCGACGAGTTCCTCGTGAAGATGTACGCGGCGCTCGAGTTCTAACTGCCCCGTCCCCCCCCCCGCCCCGCCTTTGGCGGATGTCGCAACACGACACACCACGACACACAAGGAGACAAGATGAAAAGGGTGCTTGGATTCATACTGTGCGCAGGCGCGTGCCTCGCAGCCGAGAAGGTCTACGTGGGCGGGGAAGGAGGGAACTGGAGCGACGCCGCCAGCTGGTCGCCGTCCGGCGTGCCGGGCGAGGGCGACGTCGCCGTGTTCAACAACGCCGTCGCCGTCGAGATCGCGCGCGGGGATTCCGTGCGCGTGGGAGGGCTCGCTTTCAACGCCGCCGCGACGATCGTCTCGGGAGCGCCGTTCAGTGGTGCCCAGCGCCAGGAGGCCGCCGCTCCGCGGATCATCTTCCCCGACGGCACCTCGACGGTGTTCGTGGCGAATGGCGTCACTGCCGTCGTCGGCGCGGACGTCATCGCCCTGCACAACGACAAGACGACGCTCGTGAAGACCGGCAAGGGAACCTGCCACTTCAAGGGCTATCCCGGCTCCGGCGGCCGCTTCGACGTTATGGACATTATGGAGGGCGAGGTCCTTACGGACTTTGGAAACAACAACGACGGCCTTCAGGCGTTGCTCATCCGCATCCGCGACGGCGCCTTGCTTCGTCCGGCCGGGTACAACCAGTACTACAACTATGTGAGGATCAGCATTGACGAGGGCGGAGTGTACGACGCGCAGAGCCAGTCCGACGCTCTCGGCGGCATCGTTGGAACGGGCCTCGCCACGAACATGGCTAACCAGTCATTCACGCTGGGGGGAAATTCGGATTATGTGTTCTCCGGGGTGTGCCACAGCGGGGGAGGTGCCATCAACATCGGACACAACAACCTTACCAGCACTGTGACACAGCGTTTCGTCATAGCTTCCGCCGACTGTGCGACGGCGGCGAGATTCTCCGTATATCAAGGCTGGTGGGACAGGCTCACTTTCGCTCCGGGTGTAGGAACGTTCCGGGTGAAGAGGATATACGGCTCCAGTGAAAGCGGACTCATCCTGCAGGACTCCGAGGGCGGACCTGTGAGGGTGGATACTGAGCCCAGCAGCGCAGATCGCCTTCAGGGGACCATTTCCGGCCCCGGCACTTTGGGCGTGGCGCAGATACTGTACGTCACGAACGGGGCGCCGGAGTTCGCGCTCACCGGCGGCCTCGGCGCAGTCTCGGGCAACACCATGATATTCGGCGACAACGTAGAAGGGGAGACGTTCTCCTATGGTGGCGTGTCCTGGCTCTTTGCGGACGATTCAAACCTGCGCTGGAACCTAGGCGAGGATTTCACGGCGGACATTCCGGTGGCGGTGACGAACGGCCAGATCCAACAGTGGGGCAAGGGGGCGCTGACGCTCTCGTCCGTCTCGATCTCTAACGTGCTTGTGCGCACGGAGCAGCCTGCGGGGCCCTTGACCATCCTCTCCGGCGACGGAAAAAACGTCAATTTCCAGAACAACTCCACGAACGGGACGCTCACCGTTTCTGGCTGCACCCTTGACGGCGTGGAAGTCTACAGCGGCACGTGGAACGCAGCGCCAGTGGTGTTCAGGGACAGCGAGGCGAAGAACATGAAACTCAGTTTCAACTCCGGCACCACTTTCCATCATAAATTCGTCTTCGACGGAGGACGATACGAGGTCACGAACAACAACTTCGGCGTGTATTCGTCCAACTCCGTCGTCGTCTCGGGCGGCGAGCTGACGTTTCTCCTTGGGCAGTCCACGCAGTACAATCGGTTCATGATGCCCTGGACGTTCACCGGCGGACGCAGCATCTTCTACCATCCAACTGGGTGGAACCAGGGCTTCGGGGCCGACATCAGCGGCGAGGGCACGTATGTGCGCCTCATGAACACGAATCTCTACGAGACCACCATACGCGTCTACCGCGTGGCGAGCGACGGCTACAGCCACGTGGTGCGCGTCCGCGACGGAGGGCATTTCGTCTCCGACGGACTCAACATGAACTCACCTGGAACAAGCGTGGTTTCGACGGGTGCGGTGGAGGTGCTGGAAGGCGGCACCTGGACGCTTTGCACCGGGCTGCAGGGGCTGGGCACCACGAACGAGCGGCAATGGTCGTATCTGTTCTTCGACGGCGGTGTGCTCGAGACCGGCGGCGGGTTCAAGACTGCCACTTCCGGGATTCTGCTCGCCACGGCCGCCCACCATTTCACATGGGTGGGCGAGAAGGGCGTCACGTTGCGCCATTCGCCTGGGAATCTTTCGGGCCAGTACGCCCTCAGCGTGGATGCGGCGTTCAACCCTGCGCCATGGGTGGAGTCGGACGGCGGCCTTGTGCGCGTGGGCCAGGGCGCGCTCGCCTTCTACGGACCGTTGAACCTGCACGGCCCCTACGACCACCGCGACGGCGCGATGCGCCACTATTCCGGATCTGCAGCCGCGCCGATGGGCTTCGGCAACGTGATCCTGCGCGGCGCGGTTGATTATTTCCTCGACAACGCCGCATATTCTGCGGCGACGGATCCCGGCGCGACAGTGACCATCTGCTCAGGCCCGCAGTTGCTCCTCTCGCGCAACTCCTCGGGTGGTTCGTCTCTCGTCCTGGGACCGTCCGATGCGGCGCAGAACTCGGTTCTGGTGAAAGGCCGGGCCGGTTCCGCTCTGATGATATTGGACGAGTGGGGAAGTGACAACACCACGCCTTTTGGCGACGGACCGTGCTCCGTGAAGGTGAACGGAGGCGTAGAGTCCAGTGCGACGACAGGCCTTCCGATCCTCCCTGTGATCGGAATGTACCGCACGACCCGCACAGGAGACCGCAACGCGGCCACGCCGCTCGCATACGACGTGGACAAGGGTTTCGTCATGCCTGCGTTCGCGGACGACGACTTCACGGGCGGCGCGTCGTCCCATGTGCGCGTCCTCACCGCGACGACCCTCTCCCAGAATGCATCGGTCGGGTCGCTCTCCGTGTTTGGATGCGCGACGGATCCCCTTGCCCTTGCGTCGGGCGTGACGCTCACGGTGGGCGACGGCGTGAATCCCGCGATCCTCATTCTCAACAGCAGCTCCTCGCACGCGAAGGTTGCGTCGATATCGGGCGGCACCGTCGATTTCGGCGGCAGCGAGGGTGTGATCTCCGGCAGCTTCACCAAGGGCAACACCGATCCCGCCGTGATCTCATCGGTGATCGACGGGCGGAATGGGCTTTCGATATCGGGCTTCCACACGTATTCCACGCTCTTTGCCCTCTCCGGCGCGAACACGTATTCCGGCGACACTTACGTGAACAATGCCGTGGTGCACGTGAAGAACGCCAAGGCGTTCTCGTCGGGCACGGTGCATGCGCTCGGCGCCGAGTCCTGGGGTGGCGCGCTCCTCTTCGACACTGCGATTACCTTCTCCAATCCGCTTCACGTCTCGGGGTACGGAGCGTACTGCCTTCTAGGCAATGTGGTGCCAACCCAGCGCGGAGACGGCGCGCTGCGCTTCACGGCGAACACCACCATCTCGGGTCCTGTGGCGCTGGACGAAGGCACGACGCGCTTCACTTCCAGCGTGGTCGCCACTTTCACCGGCGCGATGTCGGGTCCGGGGGCCGAGTGCCTCGAGCTTGCGGGCGTGGGCACGTTCGTCTTCAACGGCGCGAGCACTTGCACCAATTCCGTGACGGTGTGCGAAGGGACGACGCTCAGGCTCGGGACGGTCGGATCGGCCGGTTCGGGCCCGATGCGCGTGGACGGCAGGGTGGTGTTCGCGAACGCGGCCGCAGGCGACTTCAACGGGGCTGTCACCGGCGGCGGCGAGATCGTCCTCGCTGGCGCGGCGGTGAGGTTCGCGGATCTCTCGCGCTTCACGGGCGCGATCACGGCGGCGGACGGCGCGACGATCGATCTTCTCGGGGCCGACGTGTCGCTCGGCGCTTTGAACGGCGCCGGAACCGTCACGAACTCCGGCGCGGCGGCGACTCTCTCCCTGACGCCGGCCGAGAGCATAGAAGTGGACTTCTCCGGGGCCATCGGCGGCGACGTCTCGCTCGTCAAGTCCGGCGCCGGCACGCAGCATCTTTCGGGGACGAACTCCTACACGGGCGCGACGATCGTGGACGACGGCGCATTGGTGCTGCGCGGACGCGACGTCGCGGACACGCTTCCCGTGGCAGACGCAGTCCTGCGCCTCGATGCGTCTTCGCTTTCCGGCTTCTCCGACGGCGACACGGTTGCCGAGTGGTCAGATGCCGACGGTCGTGGCTGGACTTTCGCCAACTCTCCAGCCGAAGTCTGCCCCAAGTACGCCGCAGACGCCCTAAACGGCCATCCGGCCCTCTGGTTCGGCGACCTCACGCAGACGCGCCTCATCTGCGCCTCCACCTTCAAGACGCGCACGATTTTCACGGCGTATCGCACAGCTTCAGGAACCCATCCAGGCAATTGGGGTTGCGCTGGTTTCTTCGGATATGCCGGGCAGGACAGGGGGCTTCGCTTCAACTCAAGCATCCAGTGGAACACCGGTGGATGGAACGGCAAGTCGATAAACTTCGCCATCAACGGCGTTGACGGCGTGAACAAGTTTACGAACAACGTCGCCGTCGTTGCCTCTGCGGAATACGATTCAGCCCATGATTCAGGCACGTACGCGGTGGGTGACTATTGGGCCGACACGAGATACAACCGCTTCTTCTACGGCTGGATCGGAGAGCTGATCGTCTATGATCGCGTGCTCACGGACGATGAAAAGGCGCAGGTGAACGCCTACCTGATGAAGAAGTGGGGCATTAGGGAGTATGCGGCGGCGCCTGCGCTGACGAACGCTCTGCCGGAGACGACGGCGCTCACGGTGACGGGCGCGGGCGTCCTCGACCTCGCGGGAGGATCGCACGCGGTGGCGTCCATAGCCGGCGACGGGCTTGTCACGAACTCGGCGGCAGAATCGGCCGAACTGCGCCTCACGGGCGCGGCGGCGGGCGCGTTCACCGGGCGCATCCTTGGCGACGTCACGCTCATGCTCGTGGGCGACGCTTCCATCGATCTTGGCGGCGGAGCGGTGAATGTGACGGCCGTCGGTGGAGAAGGCCGTGTCGCGAACGGCACGCTTGCGGCTGGCGAGATACGCCCCGGAGGCATGGGCGCCGCCGGGACGCTCGTGTTCGAGCGCGCCCCGGCGCCTGGTGCGACGTATGTCTTCGACGGATTCGGCGACGCTGCGGACAGAATCGTCGTTGAAGGGGACTTCGACCTCTCCTCCATGGCGTTTCGCGCAGCGCCATTCTCCCTCTCCGGCCTGGGGTATGAGATCCTCACCGTAGACGGAACTCGTTCTGGGCAGGAATTCTCGTCCGTATCGGGGACCTTCCGCGCATGGGGCCTGTTCCATCTGGACGACGGTTCCACATGGCTCAAGAACAAAGTCGGAACGATACTCATCTTCAAATAGCAAAGTAAAAGGAGTGGCAGATGAACAGACTTGGCATTCTGGCATTCGCCGCGGCCCTCGCGGGCGCGGCGGCGGCGCGTCCGCCTAACTACGACGAGGCTAAGGTGGCGCCGTATTCGCTTGAGGACCCGCTCGTGTTTGCGGACGGCACGCGCCTAACGTCGCGCGACCAGTGGCCGGCGCGCCGGGCCGAGATCGTGCGGATCTTCGAGCGCGAGATGTTCGGGCGCACTCCGCCGCCGCCGGAGGCGGTCGTGACGGAGATGTTCGAGGAGGGTGTCACGCTCGGCGGACTGGGCATCCGCCGCCAGTACCACATGTGGTTCAGAAAGGACAAGACCGGCCCGCGCGTCGATTGGATACTCTTCCTGCCGAATCGCATCGCCGGGCTGAAGCCGAAGTTCGAGAACGGCAGACCGGTGTGCGAGAACAAGGAAAAGTCCCCAGTGATACTCTTCCTGAACTACCGCGGCAACCACGAGCTCGCGACCGACCCCGAGATCCCCGTCATGCAGGGGTGGAGCCGCAACGGAAAGAAGTTCGGCATCACGGACCACAAGGTGCCGGAGTCGACGCGCGCGCGCGGACGCCGCACGGACACGCTTTCGCCGTTTCCGCTTGAGATGATCCTCGCGCGCGGATACGCGGTGATGTCGGCCTGCTACTGCGAGATCTCCCCCGACCCCGAGGGCGAGGGCGGCCTCACGCCAAAGGAGATGCAGGACCGCCTCGCCTACACTGGCGTCTTCGAGCTCTGGGGGCCGCGTGACCCCGGCCGCGACGACGACATCACCTCCATCGGCGCCTGGGCGTGGGGGCTTTCGCGCGGCCTGGACCTCGCGGAGCGCATCCCCGAGATAGACGCGAAGCGCAATGTGGCGACAGGCTGCTCGCGCCTCGCGAAGACGCCTCTTCTAGCGTGTTCGCGCGACGAGCGCTTCGCCGTGTGCGTGCCGAACCAGACGGGCGGCGGGGGATGCCCGCTCGCCAAGCGCGACTACGGCGAGAACGTCTCCACGGAGATGCGCGCATTCACGCACTGGTATTGCAGAGCCTACGGGAAGTACGTGGACAACGAGCAGGCGATGAAGTTCGACCAGCACCTGCTGCTTGCCTCCATCGCGCCGCGCCCGCTCCTCGTGCAGGGTTTCAACAGCGGCTGGTTCGACACGAAGGGAGAATGGCTCGCCTGCCGCGCCGCGTCGCCCGCATGGGAGTTCCTGGGCCTTCCCGGCCTTCCCAAGGGCGACTTCCCGGAGAACTTCGACACCTCCCTGATCGGCACGCATCTCGGCTACGTGCGCCGCGGCGGCGATCACGGAATATCCGGATACGACTGGATGTGGACGCTCGACTTCGCCGACCGCGCCTTCGGCCGCAGTCGCTGACGCCAGCCCCCTGCGAAGGGTAGGATGCGATGAAAGCCAAGCCTGCGAAAAGCGTGATAGAGATATGGCTGGGGGGCGGCCCCAGCCAGCTTGAGACGTTCGACCCCAAGCCGGACGCTCCGCGCGAGATCAACAACGGTCTGAAGGCCATCGCGACAAACGGATCGTTCCAGGTGCACGAGTGGCTGCCCAAGCTGGCGCAGTGTGCCGACCTCTATTCCGTAGTCCGCACGCTAACCCACCCCCATGGCGGACACGAGACGGCCGCCTATCTGATGCAGACCGGGCGCAACCCGGGTGGCGGCGTGGTGTATCCCGCCGTCGGCGCCATGATCTCCTCGATGAAGCGCAAGAGCTATCAGGGCGATCTCCCGCCGTTCGTGATACTCACGCAGGGCAAGGGCCGGTTCTCTGAGATCGGGTTCCTGGGCGAGGAGCACGCGCCGCTCGTCACCGGCGGCAACCCCAACTCGGCGCGCTTCGTGGTGGATGGCATCGTTCCGCCGGGCGGCATCACCAACGAGGAGCTGGACCACCGCTTCGAGCTGGCCTCGCGCCTCGACCTGCTTCCGCACGACGCCGCCTTCGACGCCGCCGGAGTGGCCGCGCGCAAGATCATCACCGGCACAGCGGCCCAGACGTTCGACCTGTCCCGCGAAGCCAACGAGACGCGCGACCGCTACGGACGCAACGTGTTCGGGCAGTCTCTCCTCGCCGCGCGTCGCCTCGTGGAGTACGGCGTGCCGTACATCTCCGTGAACTACATGGGCATCTGGGACTCCCACAAGCGCCACTTCGAGACGATCCGCCGCCCCACCGAGGACGTTGACGCCGCCGTCTCCGCGCTCCTCACAGATCTCAAGGCCCGCAATCTTCTTGACGATACCATAGTGTGGATGACCGGCGAGTTCGGCCGCACCACCAAGATCGATATGGACCCCACCTGGCAGGGTGGCCGCCATCATTTTCCACGCTGCTTCTCTGCGCTCGTCGCCGGTGGCGGTTTCAAGGGGGGAATGGCCGTCGGCAAGAGCGACGACACCGCCGCCAACGTGAAGGAGCGTCCGGTTTCTCCCGCCGACTTCCTCGGCTCCATCTGCGAACTGGCCGGCATCAATCCCGACGACCATCTTCCCAACGGCAAGGGCTTCGAACTTCCCGTCCTCCCCCCGGCATCCGAGATCGGACGCCTGAAGGAGATTTATGCGTAGCATCGCGTAGATGCAAAACATTTTCTTTGGCAGAACGATGAAGAGCACCAGCGGCGAGAGGGAACTGACGGCAACGGCGCTCGTCCTCGGCGTGCTGCTGGCGGTGGTGTTCGGGGCGGCGAATGCGTATCTGGGGCTCCGCGTGGGGCTGACAGTTTCCGCGTCGGTGCCGGCGGCAGTCATCTCCATGGGCGTGCTGCGCTTCGTGCTGAGGCGCGATTCGATTCTCGAGAACAACATGGTGCAGACGATCGGCAGCGCCGGCGAGTCTCTTGCCGCAGGGGCGATATTCACGCTCCCCGCGCTCTATCTCTGGGCGGAGGAGAGACCGGCCGAGTTCGCGCCGCCGGAGCTTCTGTCTGTCACACTGGTCGCGCTTGCGGGCGGTGTTCTCGGCGTTCTGCTGATGGTGCCGCTTCGGCGTCCACTGATAGTCGAAGACGAGAAGCTGGCGTATCCGGAGGGGCTTGCGTGCGCCGACGTTTTGCGCGCGGGCGAAGCGGGTGCTAAACACGCGAAGAGCGTGTTCGCCGGTCTCGGGGTGGCCATGGCGGTCAAGTTCGTCACGGGATGGCTCAAGTGGGTGCCAGAGACGTTCCTTTTCCCGATAAGGGGCTTGCGCGGCGCGGTGGGATTCGACGTCTCGCCCGCGCTTCTCGGCGTGGGCTACATTGTGGGGCTGAGGGTGTCCGCGCTGCTTTTCGCCGGCGGCGTGTTTGGATGGATGGTCCTCATTCCGATACTGTCGGCGACGCTTCCCGAGGCTGGCGCCATGTGGGACGCCGGCAACGTGAAGGGGATATGGAGCGGCTATGTGCGCCATGTGGGTGCCGGGGCCATAGCGACGGGCGGGTTCATCTCGCTTGTGAAGTCCGCGCCATTGTTCCTTCAGGCGTTCAGGCGCGCGCCTAGAGCGCGCGGCGGCGACGCCGACGGCGCGGGGCGCGACCTTCCCATGAAGGCGGTGTTCGCCGCGCTCGCGTGTGTGATCGTGTTCATCTGGGCGGTGCCGGCGGTTCCTGTGTCGTTTCTCGGCGCCGTTCTAATCGCGCTTTTCGGATTCTTCTTCGCGGCGGTGTCGGCGCGGATGGTCGGGCTCGTCGGCAGCTCAAACAATCCTGTCTCTGGTATGACGATAGCCACGCTCGTGGTAGCCACGCTCGTTCTGAGGGAGACGGGGTCCGTGGGCGCTGCGGGGATGGTCGCCGCGATAGCGATAGGCAGCGTGGTGTGCATCGTCGCCGCCATAGCGGGGGACACGGCTCAGGACCTGAAGACGGGCCGGATACTCGGCGCGACGCCCTGGAAGCAGCAGTTGGGCGAATTGCTCGGCGTGGTGGCGTCGGCGCTGGCGATCGGCGGAGTGCTGGTGCTTCTGCACCGCGCCTGGGGGTTCGGCAGCGATGCGATCTCCGCGCCGCAGGCCACGCTGATGAAGGTGATTGTGGAGGGGATGATGGACGGCGGGCTTCCGTGGGGGCTGCTGGCGGTGGGCGTGGCGCTTGCCGCGGGGCTTGCGCTTTGCAGGGTGCCGGTTATGCCGGTCGCGATCGGCATGTATCTGCCGGTGGGGCTTGGGGTTACGATGTTCGCAGGCGGGCTTCTGAGGTTTGCGGTTGAGCGCAGACGCGGCGCCGGAGAGTCCGACTGTGACACGGGAACGCTATTCTCCGCCGGGCTTGTCGCCGGCGAGGGGCTATGCGGAATCGCGCTTGCGCTCCTGGCGTTGATCTGAATGGGGCGTAATGCCCGGATTTTGTGTCCAAGTGAATTTGTTCGCCAACGGGACGCAGATTTATGGTAAAATAAACGTGCAAACAATTATTTGAACAAGGAGACGCGATGAGGAAGGGAACATTGTCCGTATTTGCGCTTGCGCTCGCTCTTGGAGCGCAGGCGGACCGTGCTACGCAGACGTGGATGGCGTCGCCCGGAAGCGCCGAGTGGAGCGTGACGGCGCCTAACTGGGACGAAGGCGTTGCGTGGGGACAGAGCAATCTCGCGGTATTCGCGGAATCTTCCATCACGAACATCGTGGTGCCTGGAACGACGCATGTCTACAGGTTGACCTTCAACCAGGGAAATTGGAGTTTCACGGGTAACGGCAGGATCGTGGCTGACATGTACGGGCCCGGCACCGACAATGGCAAGGACGCCAATCTGGCCCTTGACGTGGCTGCCGGCGCATCCGTCGACTTCTCCGTGCCTATCATGAACAAGGACGGCTACAATTTCAACTTGTACGGATCAGGGACCGTGACGCTCAATGCCAACGCATATCTGTTCCGCACGGGGGTGAACGGAGGTACGCTGCGGATCGTGAACGCAAGGCTCACCACGGCCAAGATGCAGAGGTTTAGATCACCGTCGACCGGTACCGCGAAGCTGTATTTCGACGGCGCTTCGCTCGCGCCCTGCAACGGCAACATAATGCTCGGCGAGACCGACAACGAGTTCGACGACGTGACCGTTGGCGCGGGCGGCCTTACCTTCACGACCCACCCCAGCCACACGGCGGTCTCCTTCTTGAACCTCAAGCACCACATGCGCCCGGCCGACGATCTTGGCGACGCCATCGACGGCGGCGTGACGATGGCCGGCACCTACAACTTCTACATCGCCTCCCCTACGTGCGATCTCAGGGGCGGGTTCAAGTTCCTTAGCGGAAAGTCGTACCTGAGATATGCCGCCGGCGTAGGCACCGGCCCCATTTACCTTGATGCTCCGCTCTACGCCACGAACGCCGTCGTGCTGACCAATCCCGATGGCGTGGCGATGATGCTCCCGAATGAGATAATCTTCAACACGAATGGGGTGCTGGGAATTGTCGGCGGCACGGGCCACATCGAGTTCACCAATGTCACGTTCGCGGCGGGCAATGAATCCCGGCGCGTGGTGCTGACCTCGAAGACGGGCGGCGGCACGGCGCGCTACGCCGCCGCAGCAGGGAATGTTCCGTTCGGCGGGTTCTCGCTTTCCGGCGGAATCGCACTTAAGGCGGACGGAGACACGTGGACCGCTCACGCCAGCGCCGCCTCGCCGTTCGTGTCCGTATCGGTCAGCGATACGAGGCCGGTTGTAGTGGGAACCGGCGGCCTTGTGTTCGACACCAACGGACAGGATTTGTCGCTCGGTGCAATCTTGGAGTTCCCGGTTGTGACCATAACAAACTGGTTAGACGAGACGATGTTTGAGAACGGGAGCTTCGAGAGCGGCAGTTCCGGCTGGACGTTCGGCGGCGGAAAGGCGGGTGCCACTGACGTCCGCTCCAACGGTGGCCCGTTCGACGGTGGTCTGTCCGACTACCAGACCCCATACGGTTCCAAATACGTCCAGGTGCGTTCGAAAAACGGGTACATCCAGAGGAAGTTCCAGGTTCCCGAGACAGGTGAATGGCACATTCTCTTCGAGTATGCGAACAGATACAACAACGATCCCGACGGTCTTCTCACATGGGGCGTGTACATCGACGGTGAGCCGCTTCGCGAAAAGGCGAACGATGGCCTCGGCAACCACGGATTCATCACATACCACAGCCCGGCATTGTCGCTGGAGGCCGGAGTGGACCACACGTTCAGATTCGAGACGGGCGAGAACATAGACCAGACCTACGGCTACGATTCTATGCTAGTGGACGGCGTGCGCGTCGCCCGCTCGGAGGTCGTGGTCAACACCGGCTCGTTCACGAAACAAGGCCAGGGTACTCTCGTGGTGCCGTTCCTCGACAAGCCGGGAACGGTGAATGTGCAGGCCGGCAGGCTGGAGGTGGACGGACTCTTCGAGAGCAATACGGTGAACGTGGCCTCGGGCGCGACGTTCGCGTTCCGCTCGCCCTGGGAGGTGTATGTCCCCAACGCGAGCTTCGAGGATGACGCAACGGACTTAACGGGAGTGGATAGAGGTTTTTCGTACAGCTGCCGCATTTCGGGCTGGACGCTTGTCGGCGGCTCGAGCTACAGGGTCGTGCCGGGCTGGCTGGAGAACGGCAGCATGGCTTCTCAGAGCGGTCCGTACACGACGAACGGCACCCATGCGGCGTATCTGCGTCCGTCGTGCTCTATCTCCGCGCCTGTGTACGTATCACGGGCCGGCAGTTACGAGCTTTCGTTTGAACACGTCTCCCGTTGGGGGGCTGAGAACGATTCGGTGTCCAAGGGACGCATGCTCACGATCACGGCGACGATCGACGGAAACACGGTTGTGGTCGTGCCGCCGAGGGATTACGTGGCGCAGCCGCCGTTCGTCAGGGTGTCCGGCACGGTGGCGCTCTCTGCTGGATGCCACGAGTTGAAGATCGAGACGGACGACGCGAATGGCACTCTGCCGCTTGAGAACACCAGTATTACGAGCGGCACGATGGTTTTCATCGACAATGTCCGGCTTGTGGGTGAGCCGGTGGGATTCCCCGACCTCGGCGCGACGTGGAACTTCGCGTCGGGCGCGACGGTGGACGTTGGCGACGCGGACATCGTGCTTGACAAGGTGTATGTGAACGGCGTGCGCATCCGCGGCGGCGCGGGGGCCTTCCGCGCGGCCGGCCTCAATGTCCTTGGCACAGGTTCCTTCCGCAGCGGTCCTCCGTCCGGGTTCAGAGTGCTCTTCAAGTGACGCGAGGGCGCATCCGTGAATCGTACATGAGGCAAATTATGCTATAATACGTGCCATGGAGATGGTAGCGAGAAAAATAAAGGTGCCCACCACGGGTGTGTCGGACTTCGAGAGGTTGATACTCGATGACGAGGGGAAGTACATCGACAAGACGGCGCTTCTGTATGAGTTGTGCAACGACGCGGACCCGCAGATATTCATCTCGCGCCCGCGTCGGTTCGGCAAGTCGCTGATGCTCTCAACGCTAAAGGCGATGTTCGAAGGAAGACGCGAGCTCTTCAAGGGACTCGCCCTCGACTCGCTGCCGTGGGAGGGATGGGAAACTCCCACGCCAGTGTATAGCTTCACGATGTCCAGCGCGACAGGTGGGACATACGACGAGTTCCGCATGGCACTACGGGGGCTTGTTGATGATCTTTGCGGAGCATGTGGCCGTAAATACGACAGGGAAAGATCTATAGCGACGAATTTTGACGACTTTCTCAAGGCGGCCGCCGCCAACTCGCCGACGAAGAAGATAGTCGTTCTCATCGACGAGTATGACGAGCCTGTCGCCAAGTTCCTTGACGACCTCGACACTCTCAAAAAGGTGCGCTCGGATCTCCACGATTTCTACGAAAAGCTCAAGGTCAATTCCGGTGCCATCCGTTTCTTGGTGATGACCGGCGTCACGAAGTTGACTAAGCTTTCGATCTTCTCTGGTCTGAACCACCTGACGGACATCACGATGGACGCTCGTTTCGCGACGCTTCTCGGCTACACATCCGAGGAGCTTGACGGGCCGCTCAGGGAGAACATCGAGTGGTTTGCGGCGAAGAACGGCATGGATTTCGCGGCGGCGAAGAAAGCGTTGCTCTCCTGGTACGACGGCTACAGGTTCTCGCCCGAATCCGAGGCCAAGGTCTGCAATCCCGTGTCTCTCGGAAGTGCGCTGAAGTCTGGAATGCTGAGGAACTACTGGGAGGCGACGGGGCGTTCGACGATGATCGTGAACCGTATCAAGGCGGCGGACGAGATCCCCGCCGACTTGAACGGGATGGCGGTCACGCGGACGCAGCTCGACGTATGCGATGCCGAGACGATGCCGCTTCCGGCACTGCTGTATCAGGGAGGGTATCTCACCATCTCCGAGGTCGTCGACGACAACACCTTTCGGCTTGGAATACCGAACGACGAGATCGCGAACTCGCTTTCCGAGGGTTACGTGTCCTCGCTACTGCAAAAAGGCATTTCCGACTGGACGGAGCAGCTCGCAGAGTCTCGTGCGGGACTTCGGGCCAAGGGCGTTGAGACGCTTCTCAAGAAGAACCTCAAGGCCGCGTTCGCCGCCGTGCCGCACGAGTGGAAGATCGATGACGAGAGGGAGGCGAAGCGCTATTTCCTTCTCTTCATGAAGCTCATCGGCGCGGACATCTCCGGTGAGCGCCAAAGCGCGCGCGGGCGCGCGGACGCCGTTCTCGCGGACAATGGCGGCATCTATGTGTTCGAGTTCAAGTACGGCAGGACGGCGAGCGAGGCGCTCAAGCAGGCGCGCACGAAGGAGTACGGTAATCCTTGGCTCGACACAAGTATGCCCGTATTCTACGTGGGCGTGAACTACGATCCCGAGAAACGCGGCATAGACGACCCGCTCGTTGAACCGCTGTGATTTTCATCAAAACACCAATAAAAGGAGCGAAGATGACGAAACTGCAAAAAACCGATGTTTTGGTAGGGGGGTGTCCGCTCTCCTTGGAGGATGTGCAATGACGCGCTGTGTGGGAATGGCCGTCGCCGCGCTGCTCTGCTCGTTTGTGGCAAGTGCGGCCGATCCGGCGGTGCCGTACACGTTCTCCCCGGCGGACACGGCGGCAGGACTCACCCCTACAAACGCTTTTTTATGGGCTGACTCCGCCAACTGGACGAGCGATGGGGGAGGCTGGCCCGGCAACACCGGCATCGTTGCCGATTTCTCAGTGACAACTCTTGAGCCCACAAGGTACATTCTGCTCCCAGCCGGGGGGATCGACATCGGCGGCATAAAAGGCGGCTCGAAGCAGCGCTTCATCGTGGGTGATGAACTGCGCATCGACAGCGCGGGCTATTCTGGAAGCACGTATGTCGCCGCAGGGCGCATCAACGGTGGCGACAATACTTTCGTCTTTGCGCCGCTTGACGTAAAAAGCGAGGCTTCAGGCACCTTCCATCTCGCGGGCGACTGGCGCATGACGACCGGGAACGGCAAGGTGACGCTTTCAGTGGGCCGCATTCACCACCGCGCCGACATGTATGCGAACGACTCCAATCCCGTGCGCGAGCAGGAAGTGGACATGAAGGAGGTTTACCAGGGGACAGGCTCGATCGGTTTCTACGGTCCGCGCTCGTCGGCCTCGGCGTTGACGAGCGTGTGGGATCAGGTGTCCGGCTCCCCGTTCGTGAAACATGTCTCCGGCACGACCGGCAGTTCTCTTCCCGTCGGTACAATCGTGACTGGAGATGGCGTGCAGGCGGACACGTTCTTAAAACGCAGGTTCTCGGACGACTGGATAGAGCTCTCCAAGCCCGTCACGCTCACCACGAACTCGAACTCGCTCGTGTTCGCCGCTTTCGCGCCGCGCTTCCATTCGGTGATTCCGAAGTGGACGACGAACAGCGGACATCAGAACAATGGCATCGCGCTCGGCAAGTACGGCAAGGACGATGTACTGCGGATAGAGATAATGCAGCTGTCGGTTTCCGTTGGCAACTACGAATATTTCCCTGTGGTCCTGCCGGGAAGTACGACCTATGCAGGCACGCTCGTTCTGCACGACACGTCCAATTTCGTTGATAAACTGCGTGCAAGTATCGCGCATCTTGAACTCGTGCCCGACCAGACGACGGAGTTCTTCCAGAAGTCCAACGGGATATTCTTCGAGAACTCTGGTTCGCAGCTGCGCGTCACAGTGACGAACTCCGCGCAGTCGGCGTCGCTGCGCACAATCTCGAATATCAAGGGCAAGCTGTTCAAGGACGGCGATGGAACGCTTGAGACAGGCTTCGCCGACGTGTCGAACACCGGTTGTGTGGTCGTGGAGGAAGGTCGGCTCGTGATGACGAACGGCACGGGAGAGGCCTCGGTGAACCTCGCGCAGCTCTGCGTCTCGAACGGGGCGGTGTTCGCGCTTGCCAAAGACTGCAGACTCGCGATCACGTCGTCGTTTGACCTCCAGGTCGGCGCGGCGATCGAGCTGGCCGAGGGCGCAAGGCTCATGCTGCCTTGTGGGATGATAATCCCAACGGGGGTGTCGGTGACCGGCGCGGGCGTCGTCGCGTACCAGATGTCCGCCGGCGGCGAGGAAGCGCTGATATCGGCCCCGGAGGGGCGCGTGGTGGGCGAACCGGCGTTCTGGATCGATGCCTGCTCGCTTACGAACGCCGTGCCGTCCGGCGAGTTGGTTGCCGACGGCGACGATCTGCGCGTCGCGCGCTGGGACGACTGCCGCGGCGGCGCGGCGCAGGGGTATATGTTCTGCACGAACGTGGCGCTGAAGCCCAAGCTCGTCGCTGGCGCGACGCCGTACGTGAACATCCCCAACGGAAGCTCCTACGAAGCGTTGAGTGCGCTCGCGTGGGACAAGCCGCTCACGAACATCCGCGCCGTGTTCGCGGTGATTTCCGGCTTCCCTCTATGCAGATGCGGAGCGATCCTCGGCTCCACGCGCAGAATGAGCAAGACCGATTTCCTGCGCGGCGGCAACGACAACAACAATCTCTTCTACCCCAACAACAACACGTATGTCTATCTCGCGCCCATCTACTGCGACGGAGTGGAGAAGACCTATCAAAACGAAAAGCTCAACGAGGGCCGGCTTGTGGTTCTGGAGGTGCATCCGACGGCGGACTCCAAGGCGGACGCCTTCGGCATGACGGACGGCAACGACATGAAGAATCGCTTCGACCTCTCCGGCGGCGGGCGCGTGCACGAGTACATCATCTACACGAACACGCTCACATACGCCGAGCGCGTGGCGGTGGCGGACTACCTGATGATGAAGTGGGAGGGGAAGCACGCGGTCTACGAGGCGGCGGATGCAGCGCATCGCGCGGGCGCCTTGTCCGCAAACGGCGCGACGCTGGGCGTGGACGTGCCTGAAGGAGGTTTCGCGACCGCGCAGTCCTTCGACGCCCCGCTCGTCAAGACCGGCGCGGGCAAGCTCACCATCATGGACACCATGTCCGCCACCAACATCCACGTCCAGGCCGGCGAGGTGGAGCTGGTCTCGCGCGATCCGCTCGACAAGACGAAGCTTCCCTCCGCATATCTCCACCTCGACGCCACGGCGGAGAACGCCTTTGAGTGGAAGACGACGGATGACGGTGTGAAGCGCGTCAAGAAGTGGAACGCCGCAAGCGCGGGAAGCAAGAGCGCCGCGCTCGTGAGGGAAGACTCCACAAACGCCCCGACGGTGAAGACGGTCGCGGCGCTCGGCGGTCTTCCGGTCGTCGATTTCGGAGTGGCCGCGACGACAAACAACTGGGCCAACAACTTCAACCCGTCACTCTCGTTCACCGGGACGCGCGACATACAGACGATCTTCGCGGTGCACGGCTCGGCTGGCGGCGGCAATTCGTTTCTCGGCGGAACGTCCGGGAGAAACGACGGGCCGGCCTTGGCGTATCTCGGAATCTGGCGTGACATGCAGAACCACGTGGGCGACATAACGCGCCCGATCATCGACAAGCCCGAGGGGAACAACATGGACGCGCTGCGCGATCTCTATCGGACGGAGGTGAAGGAGAACGGCGTCGTGGTGAATCAGGCGACGAAGGGCTTCACGGGCGGATACTGCCTCTACTCCGTGCGTTCCAACAGCAAGATGAGTGGCAACCGCATCGCGGCAGTCCACTACGGGCAGTCATACGGCGGCGTGGAGTTCGGCGAACTGATGTACTTGACCCACTACCTGAACCAGGAGGAATTCGACCGCACCGAGGCGTATTTCCAGAAGAAGTGGTTCGGGCGCGTGACGCCGTGCTGGACGCCTGCGACGGCCGGCGAGGTGATAGTCGATCCGGGCGCGGCGCTTTCCCTTGTCGGCGGCGCGCCGCTCACGGCGCGGGCGCTCGGCGGTGGAGGGACCATCTCCGGCGATGTGATCCTTGACGGCGAGATCGTGGCGGTGGTGGCCTCCGACGGCTCGGTGGAGGGCTTGACAGTCACGGGCTCTGCCGACGTCTCGGCGGGCGGCGTCGTGCGCTTCGCTGGTTTCGTGGACGCCCTTGTTCCCGGCCGATATCCGCTTGTGGCTGCGACGACGCTCGTATCAGGGGGAGGTTGGGCCTGCGTCTCGCCGAATAGCGCGTTCTCGGCGGCGGTTAGGGTCTCGGCCGCGGGCGGTTCCCTGGTTCTGGTGGTGGCACAGAAGGGGCTTGAGATATACTTCAAGTGACGCCAGACCTCGGCTTCATTTTCCCGAACGGTAATGTTCTCCATTGGTATCTGTGAAGGGATATGATATATTACCGCTCGGTAACATGAAGCACAAACAGTTAAATACTGCCGTCGAAGTCGGCGGACTGATACAAGCGGAGCGAAAGAGGCAGAAGCTTTCGCAGCTCCAGCTTGCTGGTCTTGCCAACACCGGCATCAGGTTCATCTCAGACCTAGAGAACGGCAAGGGAACCGTCCAGTTGCAGAAACTGTTGGCGGTTGTGTCTGCTCTCGGTTTGAGTATGTTCATTTACAGCCCTTGGGATGATGCGTGATGGATGAAATCGGTGCGAAGTTCCCATCGCCTATCTACCATGACATCTGCAAAGGCATCCATGCCCGAATCCGACAGCTGGCAAAGTGATACACCATTCTCGAACTTTCATCCGAGCCACTTTCCTTTTGTACAGCACAGAACCACGTGTTTATGGTAAAATAACGGCGTGCAGCATTATTTGAGCAAAGGAGATGAAATGAGAATATTGACAGTATTCGCGCTTGCGCTCGTATCCGCCCTTGGCGTGCGGGCGGAGATCGCCACGCAGACGTGGAACGCAGTCAGCGCCGAATGGAGCACGACGGCGCCCAACTGGGACGACGGCGCCGTGTGGGGACAGAGTAACTGCGCAGTGTTTGCGGAGTCCACGATAACCAACATCGTGGTGCCGGGAACGACGTTCGTGACCCGGTTGGACTTCGAGAAGAACAACTGGAGCCTTTCGGGCGACGGGCCGATCCTTTCGAGGTTATACGACATCGAAGTGACCGATCCTAACATGGCTGAAGGTTCCATCTCAGTGTGCACGAGCAATGACGTGGAGATTGCTATTCCGATGATGACCGCCGTTGGCGGGAATTTCAACAAATACGGTGCGGGCAAACTGACCCTCAAGGACGATGCGCTCTTTTTCCGCGGCGGGATTTACGCCGGCACGCTCAGCATCGTCAATGCCATGGTGACGACGGCCAAGTTCTTCAACTATGCGCCGAACAAGTCGAGCACATACGTGGCGGTGCATCTCGACGGCGCGAAGCTTGCCCCCGTCAATGCGAACATCATGTTCGGTGAATCTGGGCATGAATTCAACGAGATCACGGTGGGCGCGGGTGGCGTCACATTCACCAACAACCCTGCGTTCAACGTGGGTGCTGTGCGCATCAAGCATCCGATGCGCCCGGCCGACGACCTAGGCGACGCCATCGACGGCGGTGTGACTGTGTCCGGCGGCTACAACTTCTTCATCGCCTCCGAGACGTGCGATCTTCAGGGCGGCTTCAAGTTCCTGAGCGGAACGTCGTACTTAAGGCATGCCGCCGGCGTCGGCACGGGCCCCATATACCTCGACACGCCGCTCTATTCGACGAATTTCGTCACGTTCGCGAACCCCACCGCCGCTATGATCCTCCCGAACGACATCATCTTCGGTACGAACGGAGCGCTGGGGCTCGTGGGCGAAGCGGGCCACATCGAGTTCACCAACGTCACGTTCGCGGCGGGCAATGATTCCCGTCGCGTGGCGCTGGCCTCGAAGACGGGGGGCGGTACGGCGCGCTATGCGGCATCCGCAGAGTCCGTTCCGTTCGGAGGGTTCTCCCTTTCCGGCGGTATCGGGCTGAAGGTGGACGGCGACACGTGGACCGCGCACTCAGGCGCCGTCTCGCCGTTCATCTCGGTGTCTGCCGCCGAGTTGAAGCCCGTCGAGGTCGCTACGGGCGGTCTTGTCATCGATACGAATGGCCGCGACATTTCGCTCGGTGCCTCCCTGGTGTTCACGCCTTTGACCATTACAAACTGGTTCGACGAAACAATGTTCAACAACGGCAGTTTCGAGAGCGGCACTACGGGCTGGACGTTTACGGGCGGGAAAGCCGGATCCTCCGACGTACGTGATAACAACAGTGCATTCAGTGGTGCAGTTAACGGAAAACCGCCGGTTCCGGCTTATCAGACATCATACGGCACTCACTACGCGCAGGTGCGCTCCAGCTCCAGCGCCGAAAACAAGTTCGGCAGCATCGCCACGACTTTCCGCGTCCCCGATTCCGGTGAATGGCATATAGCGTTCGAATATGCGAACAGACAGGGCAACTACGACCCATCCGGACTGCTCCAGTGGAAGGTGACGGTGGACGGGAACGTTCTGCACGAGATGTCCAACGATGGTTTGGGCAATCACGGATTCATCACATACCACAGCCCGGCTGTGATGCTCGAGACCGGTGTGGACCATACCTTCAAGTTCGAGACGGGGGAATATGTCGAGATGGACCACGGCTACGACTCCATGCTTGTGGACGCCGTGCGCCTGATGCATTCGGATGCCGTTGAAATTCCCCGAGGATCCTTTACGAAGAAAGGCCTGGGTACGCTTGTTGTGCCGTATCTCGACAAGCCGGGCGCCGTTAACGTGCAAGCAGGCAGACTGGAGGTTGACGGACTCTTCGAGAGCAACACTGTGAACGTGGCCGCTGGGGCTGTTTTCGCGTTCAGGTCGTCATCGGAGGTATACATTCCGAATTCGAGTTTCGAGGAGGGGACGTACGATGTGACTGATGGTATTTCATACGCAGGCGAGATCTCCGGCTGGACGCTGGAGGGCGGGGTGACCAGCACGACCAGGGCCGGCTGGCAGAAGAACGGCGGCAAGCCGACGGAGAATGGCGGCCCGTACACGACGAATGGCTTCTTCACGGCCTACCTTCGCCCGGAGTGCTCGATGGCGACGAGCGTGTACGTCCCGCATGACGGTATCTACGAGCTTTCATTCGAGCAGGCTTCGCGCTGGGGCTCAGAGACGTCTTCGCTGTCGCGTGGCATACTGCTCACGATAACTGTCACGATCGACGGCAATGAAGTGCTCGTGGTGCCGCCGCGCAACATCACAGGGCCGGTACGCGAGGAGTTCAACCGCGTGTCTGCGGTTGTGACGCTTCCGACAGGCTACCATAGTTTGAAGATCGAGACGGATGACGCCGACGGAACGCTTCCGAACGGAACGAATGCCTCCAGCGGCACGATGGTGTTCATCGACAACGTACGGCTTGTGGCTTCGAAGGTCGATTTCGCGGACCTTGGCGCGACGTGGAACTTCGCCGCCGGCGCGACGGTTGACGTGGGCGACGCGGACATCGAGCTCGACAAGGTGTATGTGAACGGAGTGCGCATCCGCGGCGGCGCGAACACCTTCCGCGCTGTGGGCCTCAACGTCCTTGGCACTGGTTCCTTCCGCAGCGGTCCCCCGTCCGGTTTAAGAGTGTTCATCAAGTGACGCGAGGGCGCCACTGCGGCGTAAGCCTCCGACGGCAATCAGGTCGTCTTCAAAAATACAAAGCAAGGTGGTGGAGATGAAGTCAGTTGCATTGACGGCGGCGATGGCTGCAGCGGCAGTTTTCGCCGAGCCTAAGCTGGTGAAGTTCCCGGTTGATGTCGTCAACGCCGGGTTCGAGGACGGCAAGACCGGGTGGAGCGGCGGAAAGTCAATGGGCGTGGATGAAGCGGTGGCGCATGGCGGCAAGAAGTCAATGCGCATCGTCGTGGCCGATCCCAAGAAGGACAGCGTGTATGTGACGCAGAACATCCCCGTGAAGGGCGGCGGGCGGTACGAGGCGACGTGCTTCGTGAAGACGGAGAACGTCGAGTCCGCGCCGGGGCGCATGTCGTCCGTGGGCGCGGGATTGATCGTCGAGTGGGCCGATAAGAAAGGCCGGTGGATGGCAGGCGGCCAGTATCACTGCGGACGCTGGGGCACATCTGACTGGAAGCAGATGGAGTGCAAGGCGATCTCCGCCCCTGAGAACGCCGGATACGCCATAGTCTACCTCACGCTGCGCGCCAAGGGCACGGCGTGGTTTGATGACGTGACGTTCTCCGAGGTGCGCGTCGTCACCGACAAGATCGCTCCGGCGGACGGCGCTGTGATCTCCAACAATTGTCCGCGTTTCGTCTGGGGGCTTCTGCCGGGCGTGCGCCGCTATTTTCTGGAGCTCTCCCGCGATCCGTCCTTCCCCGACGGCGCTGTGCGCACGTTCGATGCCGGCGGACTTTCCGAGTTCCAGATGGAGGAGCCTCTTGAGCCGGGGGTGTGGCACTGGCGTGTGTCGTCGAAGGGAAGCAAGGACTACGGCTCCTCGAAGTTCACGCAGACGGCGTCTGTCGAATGTGACTGCCTGCCGCCGATCGTCCTCACCAAGGCCGCGCGCATCACGGATTCGGATCAGGCGTTCGTCGTGCGCGTGAAGGATTCCTGCAGACATCTTCCAGAGCTGGTGTTCCATGGCGTGTCCGGCAGATATGCGGGGTCTGACGGCGGCGATACGCTGCAGTATTCGTTCACAGCGCCTGCGGGCGGCTGGCGGAAGGGCGTCACCGAGGGCGAGATCACGGCCCGGGATGCCGCCGGGAACTGCGCCGCCACGACGTTCTGGCTCCTCAACGCGCCGAAGCCCGACAATGCGGTGACTGTTGAGGCCGACGGGTCCTACCATCAGTCCGGAAAGCGCATCTTCCCGCTTGGCATCTACGAGGTCGCGCCCAAGTACATGGCGGAGGTGCGCGCGTCTGGATACGACGTGGTGCATACTTATCGCTGGGAGAGCAATCAGGACGATGTCGCCTGCCGCAAGTACCTGGATAGCTGCTGGGCCGCCGACGGACTGAGGGCGTTCATAGGCTTCGACCGCGGAGGCTGGTCGAAGAAGGGAATCGTTCAGGGCAACCTCAAGCACATAGCGCATCGCGTCGGCGCGCTCGCGGACCACCCCGGCCTCTTTTGCTGGTATCTCTTCGACGAACCTGAGATATTCAACCAGTTCGTCTCCTCGGACAAGCTCACCGAGTTCGCGGACTTGATCCGCGCCCTCGATCCGTATCATCCGGTGGTGATGACAACCTGGAACAAGACCATGAACGAGTATCGCCGCACGTGGGACACGCACTGGACCCAGGCCTACGGCAACCCGGCCGCGGTAGTGAGGCAGCTGGAGGAGCATCGCCGCTTTCTCGAGAACGCGTCCCCGATCACGCTGCTCGTGAACTGCAACGACCAGGCGCAGGGATCGGCGCGGAAGAGGGGGATTGAGCCGGATCCGGAGAAGTTCTCACGGGACTACGACCACATGCGCGCGTGCGCGTTCCTTGGAATCGTAAAGGAGTGCAACGGGCTGTGGTGGTGGTGGTTCGCGCGTGACACGCGGGATTTCTACACGGCGGCGCAGGTGCCGAAGGCGTGGGCGAACCTAGTGAAGGTGGTGAAGGAGATAGGTGCGCTTCGTCCGCTCGTGACGGCGGATGGACCGGTGGCGTCAGGTTCGGCGGCGTCCGGCAAGGATCGTGTCGAGTGGTGGGCGAAGACCGTGGACGGCAAGACCACTGTCATAGCGGTGAACACGGCCGACAAGCCCGTTTCGGTGGAGCTCTCGGACAGTTCGTTCGGCTCTCTGAAGATGGATCTGGGCCGCTACGAGGTTAGAATATGCAATCCTCGGCCTTGAACCGCGGAAATATGATATAATATCCGGTTAATGACACAGACGCCTGAATGTGGCGCGCACCTTCTCTTCTGGCAGGGGGATGCGCTTGATGTTTCCCTCGCCCTCGGCGCTAGACGCGCCGGGAAGGCATTCTTCCGCACAGATCTTGGAGGCGCCGCCGTGCGCCGCCGCGAGATCATCGACGCCAACGACCGCGGTCTCACCCCGCTTGAGAAGGCATGGCGCGACGTGCCCATGGAGGAGGCCTCGCCAGGAGTCTGGACGTGCCGCGTGCCGCTCGACGAGGTGGGCGTGTTCTCCGGCAAGTGCTGTTTCTTCCCGAATGGCGGCGGCGTTCCTGAATGGCCGGAGGGCGGCAATGTGCATATCAAAGTGGAACCGGCTGAGACGCGCGGCGGCAACTCGATCTACACCGTCTTCCCGCGCCAGTTCGGGTCATTCCGCGAGGTTGCCCGCCGCCTGGACTTCATCATGGACGAGATGGGCTTCGACATCATCCAGACTCTGCCCGTCTTCCCGGTCCCCACAACCTACGCCGTGATGGGTGAATACGGATGTCCGTTCGCCGCCCTAGACTTCTTCTCCGTCGATCCCGCGATGGCGGAGTTCGACACGTCCGCCACGCCGCTCGACCAGTTCCGCGAGCTGATCGGGGCCGTGCACGCGAAGGGCGGACGCCTCTTCGTTGACCTGCCCGCGAACCACACCGGCTGGGCGTCGACGCTCCAGACGCACCACCCGGACTGGTTCCGCCGCCGGGACGACGGCGAGTTCGTCTCGCCCGGCGCATGGGGCGTGACGTGGGCTGACCTCGTGGAGCTCGACTACTCCCATCCGGAACTTCGCGCCTACATGGCCGAGGTGTTCCTCTTCTGGGTACGCAACGGTGTGGACGGCTTCCGCTGCGACGCAGGCTACATGATCCCCGAGAAGACGTGGGAATACATCGTGGCGCGCGTCCGCGAGGAGTATCCCGACACTGTGTTCATGCTTGAGGGTCTTGGCGGCAAGATCGAGGTGACGGATTCTCTCCTCTCCCGCGCAGGTCTCGACTGGGCCTACTCCGAGATATTCCAGACGTATGACCGTGGCGCGTTCGAGTGGTACTTCCCGGGGGCTGCTGACCGCTCTCGCCGCCTGGGGACGCTCGTCCACTTCGCCGAGACGCACGACAACGACCGCCTTGCAAAGGGCGGCAAGGCGTGGGCACGTCTCCGCGTTGCGATCGCAGCCCTGCTCTCCCACCAGGGGGCATGGGGAATCGCGAACGGCGTGGAGTGGTACGCGACCGAGAAGATAGACGTCCACGGAAAGAACGATCTCAACTGGGGCGCCGACGACAACATGGTGCCGCTCATTGCGCGGCTGAACGCCATTCTGCGCACGCATCCCGATTTCGCCGGCAACGGGGAGATCAAGCTCGTCGAACGCGGCGAAGGGAATTTCCTCGCCGTTCTGCGCGGCGAGACGCTGATCCTCGCGAACCTCGACTGCAGCAAGGGCGTGGAGGCGCACTGGGACATGGCGAAGTTCCATGCCGGCGAGTGCCACGACCTGATCGAGGACCGTCCGACGACGATCGTTGACGGCACATGGCTTGAGCCGGGCGAGTTCCGATGCGTGTCGCGTGCGGCAACATGTGGCGAGTCCGGGGTCCGCTCTCTGCCATGTGCAGCAACGGCGTCCTTGCCGTCGATCTTCTGGCGCTATCCCGAGGACCTTGGGCGCATCGTGTGCGTGCCGGCGGGAAGGGTGCTCAAGGTGGTGTCGCCGCATCCGTTCCGGGCGCGGCTCAACGAGGGCGAGATGACGCTTTCCGTGGCGCGCGGCGCGGCGGAGGGCGACGCCTTCGCGGCGACGCTTGTCCCGCCGCAGTATTCTGGCGACGGAACGCGTGGCGACGTGCACGAGCTTGTGGTGTCGGTTTATGCGCCTGACGGCGTGGAGCGTCGGCATGCCAAGGTGCTCTTCGCGCCGCCTGCCGAGGCGGCGCGCGTGAAGCTCGAGTGGTCCGGCGCGGAGATACGCGACGATTCGTCGCTTGAGACGATCCTCTCGAACGGCGCCGGTGCATCGGCGCGCGTGAAGCTCGCGTGGGGCGAGATCGCATCGCAGTACGACGCGCTCTTCGCCGCCAACACGAATCCACGCGTGCCTGCGGACCGCCTCGTTCTCTGGACGCGATGCCGCGCGTGGCTCCAGTACGAGGGCTACAGCCGCGAGTTCAACAAGGACTGCATCGAATCGTTCCGCGCCGATCCCGCCGGACGCGAGGCGCGCTGGCGCTTCCGCGTACCGTGCGGCATGGGGCGCACAGCCGAGTTCGAGTTCTGCCTCTTCCTTGCACAAGACGGCGTGAACACCGCGAAGTTGATGGTGTGGCGCACCGGTGGTGATGCGCCGGGCGCGATGCGGATAGTGTTCAGGCCCGATCTCGAATGGCGCAGCTTCCATTCCACCACCAAGGCGCAGGGTGCAGTGGAGCGGGCGTTTGCGGGCGCGGCAAAGGCCGTGGGCGGGAAAGGCTTCCGATTCAGACCGTACGGCACGGGCGAGGAGTTCGACTTCGCGGTGTCGGACGGCACCTGCCATATTGAGCCGCAGTGGACGTATTCCGTGTCGCATTCCGAGGAGGCGGAGCGTGGGCAGGAACCGTGCGGAGACCTGTATTCTCCCGCGTGGTTTGCTTGCGACTTCGCCAACGTGGGCGATGAAGTGGTGCTGTCCGGAGCATACATGAAGCTCAAGGGTCTGAAAGGTGACGTGGCCAGGGCGGAAGCGCACGGGCGTAAAAACATACGGGTGCTGCCGATGTCGACTGTGGCGGCGAACGTCGTCAAAGTCGCCGATGCGCTCAAGGAGGCTTTGAAACTTTTCATCGTGCGGCGCGACGACGTGAAGACCGTGATCGCGGGTTACCCGTGGTTCCTCGACTGGGGACGCGACACGTTCATCTTCCTTCGCGGTGCGATATCCGCCGGCTTCGTGAAGGAGGCGCGCGAGATCGTGACGGCGTTCGCGCGGTTTGAGGAGAACGGCACGCTCCCCAACATAATCCACGGCGAGACCGCCGGCAACCGCGACACCACGGACGCGCAGCTCTGGTTCATCGTCGCAGTGCGCGACCTCTGCGCAAAACTTGGACGAAAGAAGATGCTCGCCGTGGACTGCGGCGGCGGACGCACTTTGAAGGACGTGGTCGAGTCCATCGCCGAGAACTATTTGAAAGGCACGCCGAACGGCATACGCGTGGACGAGGCGTCTGGCCTCGTCTGGAGCCCGTCGCACTTCACGTGGATGGACACCAACTATCCGGCATGCACTCCCCGCATAGGCTATCCCGTGGAGATTCAGGCGCTCTGGATCGCCGCCCTCCGCTTCCTCGGCGGAAAGCGGTGGAACGCTCTTGCCGACAAGGCGGCGGATTCGCTCGTGCGCTTCTTCTCGAACGGCAACGGCCTCGCGGACTGCCTGGACGCGCCGAACGGCGAGCCTGCCGCGACGGCGCGGCGCGACGACGCCGTGCGCCCCAACCAGTTATTCGCCATTTCGCTTGGTGCGGTGGCGCCGGACGGAGAACTGGCGCGCGAGATCGTGCGCGCCTGCGCGCAGCTGGTGGTCCCGGGAGGCGTGCGTTCGCTCGCGTCGGGCGACGTGCGCTACCGTGGGCGCTACACTGGCGACGAGGATACTTCCCGCAAGCAGGCATACCACAACGGCACGGTGTGGGCCTGGCCGTTCCCGATGTTCGCCGAGGCGGCCGCCGCGTGCGGCGAGCTTTCGCGCGACGAGGCGCTGTCGCTCCTCGCCACTGCGGTGGACAACATCAACGCAGGGTGCGTTTGCCAGATGAGCGAGATCGCCGACGGCGACGCGCCGCACGAGCAGAAGGGCTGCCGCGCGCAGGCCTGGAGCGCAAGCGAAGCGCTTCGCGTATGGCTCGCGCTGGGCGCATCTGCGTAATTCACCACGCACTATTCCTGATTAAGATAGAATCCAACTTCGGAGGTTTCAAAAAGCCTCCACCTAGGCGCTTGCGTGAAATCATCATTGACGTCCATATGAGATTGTGCATGGAATTGGGAGTATGGCGGATTTTCGAGATTTCAATCCGAAGCGAATTCTCGTTTACATCCCGGCGGGGATTTGCTATACTTCCCGCCGCCATGGACAGGAAGATAAAGCGACATCTGGAGCGCAGGGGCGTGTACCGCACGCGCCTGCCGGAGGAGGACACTTTCACCGCTGAGGCGCCGGAGTTCTTCCGGTGGTTCCACGAGACGGTCATGGGGTTCGACTCCGAGGAGTACCGACGCGAGTTCTGGCGCGAGGCGAACAGGAGCGGCCACACGATAGGCGACATGCCGTATGGCCTTCAGGACTACATGAGGCGGCGTCCCGCCGGCTGGAGCGATCCGCTCGGGAATCTCCTCGTGTACTGCCTCTGGATGGGAGGCTCGTTCGCTATATGGTTCATGAGGCGCCAGATCGACCGCCACCTCGGCAGGCTCCGCCGCCCCGCATACTACGAGGCGGAGCGCAGACGGCGCATGGCGCTCTCAAAGGAGCGCAGAAGGCTCAGAAGGCGCACCACGCTGAGCGACTGCCCCGCTGTGGAGGCGCTCCGCGAGGCGTTCGCGCGCAGGAAGGACTCGCCTGAGGCCGCGCTGCGCCTCGGATCCATGCTGGAGGACCTCGAATGCTACGTGGACAACTCCGCGATAGTGGCCGGCGGACAGGTGGTCGGGCGCAGGGGCGGGATACGGAAGTGGCTGCACGACAACGACAGCGATCTATATCGCCACTACAAGCGGCTCATGCACTACAAGGCGCTCGCGAAGAGGTTCCGCCAGGCGACGGGCGTGTCCGACCCCACGCCAGCCGCGGCCGTGATGCCGCCTGAGGGGGAGACGCCCGCAAAAGAGGCGGTCGCGCTCGAAGAGCCCAAACGAGAATTCACTTCGGACGAAGTTCCCGGATGGATGGGGATCGCGAAAGGGAGGGCGAGGGGGATTCTCGCAGAGGCCAGGAAGGCGGGAGGGAGCGCGACGGCGCTGGCAGGAGTGCTGGCAAGGGCGCTTGAACCAGACTACACTCCACTACAATGCGGCACTCCATCAGGAATGCAATATGACTCTACGCCAGAGAATCAATGCGGATCTCCGACAATAGAGGCAGACGGCCTACAAGGCCAGACACTTTCTGCATGACAGTTCTGTAGGTTCGTCTGGAACGGAGTATGGTGAATTACGCAGATGCGCCCGCTCGCGCTTGGTGGTGGAAAATGATATAATGGAGGCGTTTTGCCGGTGCAATGGGCGTCGGCGGCAGGCTAGGAGAGAGGTCCGAGGTTGTGAAAGAGGCTATTATGCGGATGAAAAACAAGTCAGACAGTTGTGGTACGCGCTTTGGCGTTGCATATGTCGCCGCGTCCAGATGCGCCCTTGTCGGGATCGGCGCGGCGGTGCTCTGCGCCGTCTCTGCATTCGGCGTTGAATACCACATCGCACCCGACGGCAACGATTCGAACGACGGCAAGAGCCGGGAGACAGCTTTCGCCTCGCCCACGATGATAAACTCCAAGAGCGTGTCGGGCAACGTGTTCCACATCTATCCCGGAACATACGTGCTCACCGGCGCGGTTAAGCCGGCGAAGTCGGAAATGAAGATTCTCGGCGAGAGCGACGGCTCCGGCAATCCCGTGGTTCTTGATGCGAATGGAATCGACAGAGGCATCCAGTGCGGGCAGGCCAACACGACGATCGCGAATCTCAAGGTTATAAATGGCGTCACGAGCGGCCTAGGCGGCGGCGCGTATATCACCGGTGAGGGGAGCCTCGTCTCCAATTGTGTCTTCGAGGGCAACTCGTGTACGAATACTGGAGCAACAGGTACTACTATGATCGGTGCGGGTCTTTATGCCAAGAACACGGACGTCGTGGACTGCGTCTTTCGCCGGAATATCACCGTCAAGGGCGGAGGTGGGCTCGGCAAGGAGGGGACTGGCTCGGTGAGCGGTTGCCTTTTCGAGAGCAACGACTTCGTCGAGGTGACGGGGGTCTCCTTGAACTACCAGTGCGGTGGCGGCGGCCTGTGCCTTCGTACCGCGGGGACGATGGTACGGGACTGTACGTTCATAGGCAACAACAGCAGGTACGGCGGCGCGATGCACGGCAACCCCGGGGGTGTCTCTAACTGCGCGTTCACGAACAATACGTCTTCTACGGGTGGTGTTATTCAGATGAACGGAAATGCGACTACCATCACGACGCAGATGTGGGAGAGATGCGAGTTCGTGGGCAACTATGTCTCAGGGCAGGGCGCCGTGTTTCGTCCGCGCGGCGCGGGCGACATCATGCGGCTTGACACATGTCTTTTCGTCAGCAACAAATGCGGCAACGGCGCGGCTATATTTGCGCGCGACGAATCCGCCGGAGACTCGAAAAGCAGAGTGCTGACCGTGAGCAACTGCGTGTTCCGGGCGAACGGCGGGGATTCGACGTTCTACCGTCCGTTCTGGAACCAGATCGTCGCGCCCGACGAGATCGTGGGGTGCGATTTCCTGGAGAACGAGCTTGTTCCCGCCAAGGCGTATCTTTTCCTGCTCACGACCGGTGCCAAGGTGGAGCGCTGTTCGTTCGTCGGCAATCGGTTCGCCATCGCGAACAACTACGGCGGATGCCTTGCCGCGCGCGGCTCCAACATCGTGGTGCGCAGCTGCCTGTTCGTCACGAACGAGGTAAACCAGGGGCGGGGGATATGCGTGGACATCGCGGATGAACAGTCGGCGAACGAGAACTACTGGGCCACGGTGGAGAACTGCACGTTTGCATTCAACGTGCAGAGAGTCAAGAGCTTCAACAGTGTCTATGGCGGGATGGTGTTCGCCTCGTCGAACACCGTGATCCGCAACTGCCTCTTCTACAAGAACCACGACGGACTCGGCAAGTACGTGTACCAGAACTTCAGCGGGTCTTTCACGCAGGCGAAGAACATCTTCAACTGCTGGGAGGCGCCGACAGCGACGGGGCAGCTCACGGACGGGGTGAACGAGACGACGGTCGACGGCGAGCGGGACCTGCGTCTTTCGGATCCTGCCGGCTACGATTTCTCCATAGGCGCGCGCTCCCCGCTCCCCGCTCCGCGACCGCGGCGCGAAGTCGGCCTGGATGGATTCCGCCCTTGACATCGCCGGCTTCCCCCGCGTCTACGGCGCCGCGCCCGACATCGGCTGCTACGAATACTTCCTGCGGCTCCACGGCTTTTCCATCAGCATCAAATGATGTGCTTTCTTAGGGATTGTGGGTTGTTAGATTGTGGGATTGTGAGATTGGGGGATTGAGGGATTGTGAGATTGTAAGATTGGGGGATTGTGAGATTGTGAGATTGTGAGATTGTGAGATTGGGGGATTGTAAGATTGAGAGATTGTGAGATTGTGGAAATCATACAATCACACAACCATACAATCACACAACCACACAATCATACAATCACACAATCATACAATCCTACAATCACACTTTCCCGCTGTCGGACACAAACGCTGAGAAATATGATATAATATACGCCGATTTTTCGCAAAGCGAAGAAAAGGCGAAGAGAGAAAATGATGGACAAACGCTACGATGCGAAGGCCGCAGAGGCCAAATGGTACCCGATATGGGAGAACAACGGCTGTTTCCACGACGAGCCGGGGCAGGGCTCGCCGTATTCTGTCGTGATACCCCCGCCGAACGTCACGGGCATTCTCCACATGGGCCATGCGCTGAACCAGACGATCCAGGACATCCTCGTGAGATGGCGCAGGATGAGCGGTTTCAACACGCTTTGGCTGCCCGGCACCGACCACGCGGGCATCGCCACTCAGAACGTCGTCGAGAAGGCGCTCAAGAAGGAGGGGAGGCGCCGCCAGGACCTCGGGCGCGAGGCGTTCGTGGAGCGCGTGTGGGAGTGGAAGAGGCAGTACGGCGGGACGATCGTCCACCAGCAGAGGATGCTGGGCAACTCCACCGACTGGCGCCGCGAGCGCTTCACGTTCGACGAAGGCTGCTCCAAGGCCGTGGCCAAGGTGTTCTGCAGGCTCTTCGACGAAGGTCTCGTCTACAAGGGCAACTACATCGTGAACTGGTGCCCGCGCTGCGGCACGGCGCTCGCGAACGACGAGGTGGAGCACGAGGCCAACCACGGCCATCTGTGGTATGTGCGCTATCCCGTGGTGGGCAGCGAGAAGGGCGTCCGCGGCGAACCCTACGCCGACTACGTGATGGTGGCCACGACGCGTCCCGAGACGCTGCCGGGCGACACGGCGGTGGCCGTGAACCCCTCGGACGAGCGCTACGCACATCTTGTCGGCAAGACGGTGGTCCTTCCTCTCACGGGACGCGAGATCCCCGTGATATCCGACGTCTACGTCGAGAAGGAGTTCGGCACGGGCATTGTGAAGATCACGCCGGCGCACGACCCCAACGACTTCCTCGTGGGCAAGCGCCACGGCCTCGAGGAGATCAACATAATGAACGGCGACGGCACGATGAACGAGCTTGCCGGCGCCAAGTACGCGGGGATGGACCGCTTCACGTGCCGCAAGGCGCTTGTCGAGGACCTCGAGGCCGGCGGCTTCCTCGACCACGTCGAGGACTACGACAACCAGGTGGGCCACTGCTACCGCTGCCACGAGGTGGTGGAGAGCCGCCTTTCCAAGCAGTGGTTCGTGAAGATGAAGCCGCTCGCCGAGCCCGCAATCGCCGCCGTGAAGAGCGGAGAGGTGCGCTTCGTGCCGGAGCGCTGGAGCAAGATCTACTTCAACTGGATGGAGAACATCCAGGACTGGTGCATCTCCCGCCAGCTTTGGTGGGGACATCGCATTCCCGCGTACTACATCCGCGGACAGGAGGACGTGTTCGTGGTGGCGGAGACGCCCGAGCTCGCGCTGGAGAAGGCGAGGGAGACCACGGGCGACGGCTCGCTCACGATGGCCGACCTCCAGCAGGACGAGGACGTGCTCGACACCTGGTTCTCGTCGTGGCTGTGGCCTTTCTCCACCCTCGGATGGCCGGAGAAGACGGCGGACCTCGACTACTACTACCCCACCACGGACCTCGTGACCGCGCAGGACATCATCTTCTTCTGGGTGGCGCGCATGATGATGGCGGGCATCCACTTCATGGGGAAACCTCCATTCAAGAACATCGTGATCCACGGCATCGTGCGCGACGCGCAGGGCCGCAAGATGTCGAAGAGCCTCGGCAACTCCCTCGATCCGCTCGAGCTGATCGAGGCGTATTCCGCCGACGCGCTTCGCTTCTCCCTCGCGCTGATCACGTCGCTCGAGTGCGACACGAAGGTCGACAAGAGCAAGTTCGAGATCGGCCGCAACTTCTGCACGAAGATATGGAACGCCGCGCGCTTTATCGAAATGAACCGCGACCAGGGGACGAAGGGAGATATTGTCAGCCCTGATGGCCAAATTGTGTTTGGTCAGCTCTCCCCCGACGAAAAGCACATCCTCCTCGCATGCGACAAGGCGTGCGCCAAGGTGAACGACCTGCTCGGCAAGTACCGCATCCAGGACGGCGCGCTCGCCGTGTACGACTTCTTCTGGACGCAGATCTGCGACTGGTATGTTGAATACGCCAAGGACGCCCCCGACAAGCAGACGGCCTTCGCGATCCTCCGCGACGTCTTCTGGAAGGCGCTCAGGCTTCTCCATCCCTACATGCCTTTCGTCACGGAGGAGGTGGCGCACCAGCTCGGCTTCCTCAAGGAGGGGGAGACGATAATGCGCGCCGAGTTCCCGAAGGGGTACTCCGACGCCGAGAAGTCCGCCTGGGGGCTCTCCGAGGAGGTTTACGAATACGTCGAGGCGAAGCGCGAGATGATAACGGCTCTGCGTGCCCTGCGCGCGCAGTACAAGGTGCCGCCGGCCGCGTTCGTGAAGGTGTCGGTGCAGTGTCCGGACGCCGCAACGGCGGAGAAGCTCTCGGCGGACGTCGCCTCGCTCAAGAAGGCGATGCGCGCCGAGGAGGTGTCCGTGGCCGCCGCCGCCGCCGAGCTCGCGATGCCCGGCACGGTGTGCAGGCTGGGGACAGTGTATCTCTCGCTCGAGGGCTTTGTGGACAAGGCCGCCGAGGCGAAGCGGGTGGCCGGGGAGCTGGAGAAGACCCGCGGGTTCATCAAGTCCGCCGAGGCCAAGCTCGCGAATCCGCAGTTCGTCGACCACGCTCCTGCGGCCATAGTCGAGGGGCAGCGCGCGAAGCTGGCGGAGTTGAAGGCGAACCTCGAGCAGCTCGAGAAGCTGGCGCGCCTCTTCGCCTAGCCATAGGGTGTTGCGCAGACGGCCCGCGTATGGTATGATAGTGGGGCCATGAAAAAACACAGACTATTCTCCGCCGGGCGTGCGCTGGCGGCGCTTGGGACGGTGGCCGCGTTTTCCGCGGGCGCTTTTGAATGTTCCGACGCCGCGAAGGCCAAGGCCCGCGACTTCATCGACAACGAGAAGCAGTTCCACCTGGGCTTCCTGCCCACCGAGCAGTCCAACCCGATCACCGCGACGCTGGAGGAGGACTTCAAGCGCTCCACGCTCGACGGCGTGCGGTGCCTTCAGCGCGGCGACAGGCAGATCCCCATCACGATGCGCCACGTGTTCGCCGGCGAGAAGTTCAAGAAGCTCGTCTCGTCGATGGTCGACACGCTCCAGGCGCCGAAGGGGCGCATCATCTTCTCGGGGTGCGGCGCCACGGGGCGTCTGTCCATACTCCTTGAATCTATGTGGCGCGACTTCTTCCACCGCCGCGCCGCCGAGCTGACTCCGGCCGAACGCGCCCTGGCCGACCGCTCCGCCTCCATCATGACCGGCGGCGACTTCGCGCTGATACGGTCCGTCGAGTTCTTCGAGGACTTCGCCGAGGGCGGCCGCCGCCAGGCCGCCGCGCTGAACGTTGGCGAGGGCGACACATTCGTCGCTATAACCGAGGGCGGCGAAACGTCGTCCGTACTGGGCACCCTCAAGTACGCCGCCGAGCACGGCGCCAGGTGCTTCCTCGTGTTCAACAACCCCGCCGATCTGCTGAGAGGCCACCTTGACCGCTGCCGCGAGGCGATCGACAACCCCAAGGTGACGGTGCTCGACATCTACTGCGGCTCCATGTCCCTGGCCGGCTCCACGCGCATGCAGGCCACCACGTCCGAGCAGCTCCTTGGCTCCTGCGCCCTCGAGGCGGCGCTCGCTCGTGTTCTGCCCCGCTTCGCGAAGGAGATCGCGCCGGATCCCACCGTCGCGTTCGAGGCCCTGCTGGCCGGCCTTGAGTCGCCCGGCGGACGCGCCGGCCTTGTCAAGGCGATAGAGTTCGAGAAGGGCGTCTATGGCGAGCACGGCCGCATCACGTATCTTGCGGACAAGTGCATGCTGGACCTCTTCACGGACAACACCGAGCGCAGTCCCACGTTCATGCTTCCGCCGCTCAGATCCAGCCGCGACAAGCACCTCGCCCAGAGCTGGGCGTTCGTGAAGAACCCGCTCCACCCGACCGTCGAGTGCTGGAACGAGATGATGCGCCGCCATCCGCGGTGCCTTGAGTTCACTTCGGATGATGCCCGCTCGCTCAAGATGCCGCAGCGCTTCATAGACTCTCCGCCGCTCATCAAGTATTCCGACCTCGTGACATACATGATCGGCTGTGAGCCCGCGCCGGAGCGCATCGAGGGCTACGCCCGCGCCGCCGCCGTTACGCTCACGGTGGGCGACGCTCCGAAGGACTTCCTCGCAGCGGCGGATCGCCTTGCGGCGGCGTGGCCTGAACGTGTCCGCTTCCACATGGGCCCCGGCGGCGACGGCGCTGCTATCCACATCGACATGCCGATAGCCGACTCTCCGCTCGAGGTGTGGAAGCACCTCGCCGTGAAGATCGCGTTCAACTGCCTGTCCACTGGCACTATGGCGTCGATGGGGCGCGTGGCCGGGAACTGGATGAGCTGGGTGTCGATCTCCAACAAGAAGCTCATAGACCGCGGAATCCGCCTTCTGGTGGAGTTGGGCGGCGTGTCGTACGAGGAGGCCGCGCAGCGCATCTTCGCCGCCGAGGAGTGGGTGGCGTCGCAGGACTGGACGGGCAAGGAGGAGCCTTGCGCCGTGCAGGTGGCGTTGGAGCGCCTGAGGCGCGAGAACGCGGCGGCGCAGCGGTAGAGCCGCTTCGGCCGGCGCGCAGATCCGCCGCCCGGCGGAACGCGCCGATTTGCAGATTGTCCGCAATGGGCCGCGACACGATACGCGGCTTGTGGTATAATATGCTCCGAACCGGGGGGTAACCGGAAAGTCCTGTGCAAACCAGGCGCTGTCGCGCAGCCGTGAAAGTCGGAATGCGGGCCTCCCACAACATAATCAAGTACCCTCGCATGAGGGGGAAAGAGGACAGATGAAGACACTGCTGATGGCCGCCGCAACGGCGGCGGTTGTGCAGGCGGCCGAGGTGCAGCCTGCAGAGACGAACGAGGTCGTTGACCTCCCGCCCGTCACCGTCTATGCTTCGCGTATTGACGACTCCAGGGAGATGATGCCGGCGCGAGTGGACGTGTTCGACGCCAAGGCCATAGCCGCCAGCGGCGCGCGCGACCTGCCGGAGCTGCTCAGGAAGAGCGCGAACATTGAGGTGCGTAAGCTGAACGCCAATCCGCTCCAGTCGCAGATCTCCATGCGCGGCTTCGGAGAGAACTCCTTCGGACGCGTAAAGGTGCTGGTCGACGGCGAGGAGCTCAACTACGTTGACATGGAGGCGCCGAACCTCGCCCGCATACCGCTCGGCAACGTCGAGCGCGTCGAGATAATCCACGGTCCCAGCCCCGTGCTGCACGGCGACGGCGCCGTTGCCGGCGTGGTTAACGTAATGACCGACGCCAAGGACTACGAGAAGAAGACGCGCATCACCGGCAAGGCCGGCTCGCAGTACACCTTCGGGGCGAACGCGCAGACGAAGGGTGGCTTCGAGGACGAGCTGGTGCAGTACTCGGCGGCGTACGACTACACGATGTCCGACGGCTACCGCGACCACAGCGCCTACGACATGCACACCGCCGGCGCCAAGGTACGCCAGAACTTCGAGAACGGCTCCTACTTGGGCGTGAAGGCCAACTACTACAACGCCTACTACGAGATGCCCGGGTCGCTCTCGCACGACGCCTGGAAGCATGCGCGTAAAAGCGCCGTGAACCACGACGACTGGGCGCGCGTGTGGAACTACGGCGCCGGGATCGACTCGAAGATTCTGCTCGCGGAGGACCAGTGGCTATTCCTCGACGGCGACTTCTCGCAGAAGCACCGCAAGGTGAAATGGGGGGCGTCCGGCTACGCCAACGAGTACGACCTCTACAGCTTCTTCGTGTCGCCCAGATACGTGAACGAGAAGGCGGTCTTCGGATTCGACAACAAGTTCACCTTCGGCTTCGACTTCCGCCACGATCTCTACAAGGTGCTTGACGACTCCGGCTACAACAACCACAGATATCATTTCACCAGGACGCGCGGCGCGGTGTTCGCCCAGGATGAGTTCTTCCTCACCGACAGTCTCTCCATAGTGGCCGGGGCGCGCCTCGAGACGATAGCCAACCGCTGGTCCGGCTACCGTGGATTGAGCGAGGACGGCAACGAGGACTGGATGGGCGACTACGAGCTCGGCCTCGTGTTCCGTCCGATAGAAGGGCTCAGAGCATACGTGAAGGGCACTCGCTTCCACCGCAGCGCGTTCTGCGACGAGCTGAACTACACGGAGGACGGACGCTTCCTCGACCCCGAGACCGGGACGTCCCTCGACATCGGCGTCGAATATGTATTCCTCGAGGAATTCAAGTTGGAGTTGAACGGATACGGCTCCATCATGGAGGATGAGATATTCTACAACCCCTACGCGCGCGACTACGGCGAATACTGGGGCGGCTACAACGCCAACAGTCCGTCCAAGACCCGCAGGATCGGCTTCGACTCCGGCTTCTCCTGGCGGCGCGAAGGCGTTGCGGAGGCGGCTGTGAAGTACGGGCTCGTGCAGGCGGACTTCGGTAAGGGCCAGTACCACGGCGAGGAGGTTCCGCTCGTCCCTAACCACCGCATTCGCGCGGAGGCCGGCGTGTGGTTGTTCGGCGATCTGGAGATCAAGGGCGGGTTCCGGTACGTGTCCGCCCAGTGGCTCTCCGGCGACTATGCCAACGAACACGACGAATTGCCGGCGTACACGCTCTTCGATGTGGGCCTCTACTACGATCCGTCGTGGGCCAAAGGCTGGCGCGCCACGTTCGTGATGGATAATCTCTTCGACCGCAACTACTGCGACTTCGCCGGCTGGAGCAACTATTCGTACTACTATCCGGCCTGCGGGCGCAGCTTCATGTTCACGCTCTCGTACGAGTTCTGATGCGGGGGTTCGCGAAGAGCGCCCTGCTTCTCTTCCTGTCCCTGCGCGTCGGCGACGTGGTCGCGCTTGCCGCGGGGATGTGGTTTGTGCCGCGCTACGTGTCGCCGGAGGACATCGGCGCGGTGCTGCCCGTTACGTCGTTCGCCACGTTCCTCTCCCTGCCGATGTTCGCTCTTGCGATGGCGGTGATGAAGGAGAGCGCGTGGCTGGCGGCGGATGGGGCGAGGGGCAAGGTCAAGTCTCTTCTCACGGGCGTGTTCGCGGCCGTGGCGGCGGCGATGGTGCTGGTGCTTGCCGCGGCGGGGGCGCTGATGCCGAGGTTCCTCGCGGCGATGAGGGTGTCCGACGCGTCTGTCGGCTTTCTTGTGGTTGCGGCGGCGTTTCTTGGGTGTGTGGCGCCTGTCTACACTGACGCGCTGCAGTCGCTGAAGAGATTCCGCTCTCTGGCGGCCGTCGAGGTGGCGGGGGCGGTGGTGCGCTTCGCGGTGATGGCGGCGGTGATGCCCGTCAAGGCGCTTGCGGGGTATTTCGCGGGCCAGGCCGCGCTGCCGGCGTTCCGCATGGCGGGGAGCGTGGTGGCTCTGAGAAGGGATCTTGCAGTCAAGGCGGAGCCGTACTGGGACCGCGCGGCGGTCCGACGTCTTGCGGTTGCGTTCACGGCGATACTGGCGTATCAGGTCGCGCCGATGGCGGCGGCGCTTGTCGAGCAGTCTGTGCTGCGCGGGGCTCTGTCGTCCGTCGATTCGGCGGGATACTACATGGCGTCGCGCTTCTCCGACTTCCTCCATTATCTTACGTTTCCTCTTCTGCTGGTGATGTTCCCGTACACGGCGGGGGCTGAGCGGAATGGAGAGCCGTCGCGTCCGTTCGTGCTGAAGTGCGCGGGGACGACGCTGGCGGCGGCGGCGTTGATGGCGCTGGTTTATGCGTTTTTCGGCGCGCGTCTGCTGGCGCTGATGCCGCACGGGGCGGACTATGCGCAGTATGCCCATTACATGCCTTGGCTGGTGGCCATTACAGCGGCGACGACGTGCCAGGTGTTCTACACGAATGCAGAGGTGTCGGCAGGAAGGTTCGGATTCCTGTGGTGGCTGGTGCCGTTGCATGTGGTCTATCCTCTGGCGTTGTGGGCGGCAGTGTCGTCCGGGATTAAAATGGACCTTGGAACTATGCTTGTCTGGTTCGGGGCGGCGTCGGCGGCACGCTTTGCGTTTGCAGCTTTTGGAGTGTCGCGAAGTGTGTCAAAATGATACGATTCTGACACAGGAAATTGGTTGCTCTGCTAAAACTGGGAATTTTGCGCAGTTTTTTGCCGTTTTGTAGTTGGCATGTCTCTTGCAAATGGAATGGAGACATCTTAAGCGCTTATTAAAGCGTGATGTTAAACCGATTTCAAAGAAAAGAAAGAGAGACAAGACATGGCAAAAGTACTAGGAATAGACCTTGGAACCACGAACAGCTGCATGGCCGTCATGGAAGGCGGCAATGCGACGGTGATTCCGAACAAGGAGGGTGCGCGCACCACGCCGTCCATCGTTGCGTTCACCAAGACGGGCGAGGAGCTTGTGGGCCAGGCGGCTAAGCGCCAGGCGGTCACGAACCCGAAGTCGACCATCTACTCCATCAAGCGCTTCATGGGGCGCCGCTATGACGAGATGGAGGCCGAGATCAAGATGGTGCCTTACGAGGTGGTGCGCGCCGCCAACGGCGACGCCGCGGTGAAGGTGGGCGACAAGACGTTCAGTCCGCAGGAGATCTCCGCGAAGATTCTCCGCAAGCTCAAGGAGGACGCCGAGGCGTTTCTCGGCGAGAAGATCACCGAGGCGGTGATCACCGTGCCGGCCTACTTCAACGACGCGCAGCGCCAGGCCACCAAGGACGCCGGCCGCATAGCCGGCCTTGACGTGAAGCGCATCGTGAACGAGCCCACGGCCGCGTCGCTCGCCTACGGCCTCGACAAGAAGTCGAACGAGAAGATCGCCGTCTACGACTTCGGCGGCGGCACGTTCGACATATCCGTCCTCGACATCGGCGACGGCGTCTTCGAGGTGAAGGCCACGAACGGCGACACGCACCTCGGCGGCGACGACCTCGACCAGGCCGTGATGAAGTGGCTCATCGAGGACTTCAAGGCCCAGAACGGCATCGACCTCGGCAACGACATGATGGCGCTCCAGCGCCTCAAGGAGGCGGCAGAGAGCGCGAAGTGCGCCTTGTCGTCCGCCACCACGTACGACATCTCCCTGCCGTTCATCACGGCGGACGCCACCGGCCCCAAGCACCTCACCGCCACGCTCACGAAGGCGAAGCTCGAACAGCTCACCGACGATCTCGTCGAGCGCACCTCCGCCCCGTGCCGCAAGTGCATGGAGGACGCCGGGCTCACCTCCGTGGACGAGGTGGTGCTCGTGGGCGGGCAGACGCGCATGCCGCGCCTCCAGGAGCAGGCCCAGAGGCTCTTCGGCAAGGAGCCCCACAAGGGCGTGAACCCCGACGAGGTGGTCGCCATGGGCGCCGCCATCCAGGGCGGCATCCTCAAGGGCGACGTCAAGGACGTGCTTCTGCTCGACGTCACTCCGCTCACACTCGGCATCGAGACGCTCGGCGGCGTGATGACGCCCCTCATCGACCGCAACACCACCATCCCCACGAAGAAGAGCCAGGTGTTCTCCACGGCGGCGGACAACCAGCCGGCCGTGACCATCGTCGTCTGCCAGGGCGACCGCAAGATGGCGCGCGACAACAAGGTGCTCGGCGAGTTCAACCTCGACGGCATCCCCCCCGCCCCGCGCGGCATGCCGCAGATCGAGGTGACGTTCGACATCGACGCCAACGGCATCCTCAACGTCTCCGCAAGGGACAAGGGCACCGGCAAGGAGCAGAAGATCACCATCACCGCCGCAGGCGGACTCTCCAAGGAGGAGATCGAGCGCATGCGCAAGGACGCGGAGCTCCACGCCGCCGAGGACGCCAAGCGCCACGAGGACGTCGAGACCCGCAACAAGGCCGACTCCCTCGCCTTCCAGGTGGAGAAGACCCTCAAGGAGAACGGCGACAAGCTTCCCTCCGACAAGAAGAAGCCCGTCGAGGACGCCCTCGCCGCGCTCAAGGACGCCCTCAAGGGGACGGACATCGCCGCCATCAAGGCGAAGGAGGACGCCCTCATGAAGGCCATGGAGCCCCTCGCCCAGGCGATGTACGCCCAGGGCGGCGCCGGCGCCCCGCCTCCCGGCGCGGGCGCTCCGCCCCCCGGCTCCGACGCCGGAACGCCTCCGCCGAACAACGGCGGCGCCAAAGGCGGCGACGACGTGGTGGACGCCGACTACACAATGAAGTGACATGTCCGCGGACATCTTCCGCAAAACCCGGCGAACCCCGGCCGACGCTTTACGCGCCGCCGGGGTTTTGCTAAAATAGCAGTCCGTTGGCGGGAGCGAGTTCCGCCTGGAAAACAGAACAGAAATGCAGAACATAGACTGGTGCATCTTCGGCTCGTTCGCGGCCTATCTTGCGATGATGCTGGTGATCGGGTTCTTCTTCTCCAGAAGACAAGAGGATCTCGGGGACTACTATCTCGGCGGACGGAAGATGAACAAATGGGTGGTTGCTCTCTCGGCCCAGGCGTCTGACATGTCTGGCTGGCTGCTCATGGGCCTCCCAGGCGCCATCTACGTGGCAGGTGTAAGCGAGGCCTGGATCGCCGTCGGCCTCGGCGCAGGCACATACCTCAACTGGAAGCTAGTCGCGCGCCGCCTCAGGAAGTATTCGCAGCTGTGCGGTGACGCCATAACGATCCCCGACTTCATCTCCAACCGCTTCCGTGACGCCACCGGAATATCCCGCATGGTGGCGGCGCTCATAATCCTCGTGTTCTTCACGTTCTACACCGCCTCCGGCTTCGTGGCCGCCGCCAAGCTCTTCTCCACCATGTTCTCCATCTCCTACATGAAGGCCCTCTGGATCGGGGCGGCAGTGGTCGTGTCCTACACTCTCCTCGGCGGCTACATGGCGGTCTGCTGGACGGATTTCATCCAGGGCACGCTCATGTTCGTCGCGATAGTCCTCGTCCCCGTGGTCGTGATATGCGACGCCGGCGGATTTTCGGCCGCCGTTGACGAGCTCAACTCCGTCAACGGCAATTTGCTTAATCTCTTCACCAGCGCCAAGACCGGCGCGGCATGCGGATTCATCGGCCTCCTCTCCTGCATGGCGTGGGGGCTGGGATACTTCGGAATGCCGCACATTCTGGTGCGCTTCATGTCCATAGACGACCCCGCCGAGGTCAAGGGTTCACGCCGCATTGCGATGACGTGGGTGTTCGTCTCCCTCGGCGCGGCCGTCGTCCTAGGTCTCGTGTTCCATCTCTTTCTGAAGCAGCACGGACTCTCCCTTGCGGACGTCGGCAACGATCCCGAGAAGTGCTTCCTCGTGATGATCGACATGATCTTCTCCAAGGGAGTCGCGGTGCGCCTTTTCGCGGGCATTCTGCTATCCGCCATCATGGCCGCCATCATGAGCACCGCGGATAGCCAGCTTCTTGTCTCCGCGTCCTCGTTCACGAACGACCTCTACAGGCGCCTCGTGCACAGGGGCGCCTCAAACAGAGAGCTCGTCGCCGTATCCCGCCTCGCCGTCGCGGCCGTGGCCCTGACGGCGGCGTTGCTCTCGATGAACACGGAGAGCGACTTCTTCAAGGTGGTTATGAAGATGGTGTCCTTCGCCTGGGGTGGCTTCGGAGCGTCGTTCGGCCCGCTGATCCTGCTGTCGCTCTTCTGGAGGCGCGTGAACCTCGCGGGCGCAGTGTCGGGCATGGTCACGGGGGCCGTCACGTGTTTCGTGTGGAAGTTCGTCCTGGCGGAGCGCTTCGCCGCGGCCCATCCGATCTTCGGCCTGTACGAGCTGGCGCCTGGATTCCTGCTTTCGTTCGCCGTGACCGTGATCGTATCGCTCCTTGCAAAAAGGCCCTCCGACGAGATCGTCGCGGAGTTCGACATGGTGGAGGCCGCATGATCTTCCGCCGCGCATTCAAGGACTCTCTGCCCGTGTTGATGGGCTATTCGACCATGGGATTCGCGGCCGGAGTCCTTCTTGCGGTCCACGGAGGCGTGGAATGGCCAGCGTTCTGGGGAGCTGTCTCGAGCGGACTTTTCATATCTGGTCCGCTCCAGTATCTATTCGTCGACTGGGTGAAGACGTCGCTCGCCCTGGGCAGCGTGTTCGTCGTGGTGCTGTGCGTGAACTTCAGGTATTGCCTCTACGGTCTTTCGCTTCTAGAGCGGTTCAAGGGCGCGGGGCCTCTGGCGAAGTTCTACCTGATAATGGGCATTACTGACGAGACCTACGCTCTGCAGATGAACTGCCGTCTGCCGCCAGGGCGCCCCCTGCGCCTATACTGTCTTGTGCTGACGGCGCTCGACCATCTCTACTGGGTTCTTGGCGTCACGGCCGGAGCGCTCGCCGGGTCTCTTGCCCAGAGCGTGGTCTCGCCAGAGAGCGTGCAGCGAGCCACGGCCGGTATCGACTTCGCCATGACTGCTCTCTTCATCGTGATACTCGTGGATCAGTGCAGGGAGCGGGTGAACCGCGCGCCGGCCGCCATTGGCGGGATGGCGGCGGCGGGGGTGTTCCTGGCGCTTGCCGCTGTGTTCGGACCTGAAAGGGCGCGGGCGGAGATGCTCATCCCGGCGATCATATCGATAGTCGCTCTTCTTCTTGCATTCCGCCGCCATCTGGAAGGGGGGCGTCGCTGATGTCCTGGTATCTCATACTTGTCTGCGTCGGGGTCGGGGTGCTTTCATGGGTTTTGAGGGCACTGCCTTTTCTGCTTTTCGGGCGGAAGGGCGAGCCGCCGAAGGTAGTGGCGTATGTAGGGAAGGTGCTTTCGCCTGCGGCGATAGCGATGCTCGTTGTGTATTGCTACGCGGGCTATGCCCGGCCTGGGGCTACGGGGCTTGGCGCATGTCTCCTTCCGGAGATCGTGGCGGGAGGCGTCACGGCGGCGCTTCAGCTCTGGCGGCGCAATCCCCTCGTCTCGATTCTGGCCGGCACGGCGCTCTACATGACGCTCATTCGCCTTTTCCCGCGAATGTGAAGGCTGGCGCGTCGTCCATCGCCTTGCGTGTAGTGAGGACGAGTAGGAGGATAGGACAAGTAGGAGGATAGGACGAGTAGGAGGATAGGACGAGTAGGAGAATAGGACGAGTAGGAGAATAGGACGAGTAGGACAATAAATAGGGGAGGGCAACGCATTACATCGTGGTTTATTGCCAGATTGCCGTGGATCGTTTCGGGTAAGACAGCCATGATTTAACGCGAGTGGGCCGAAGATTGATGGCGGAGGGGCGGGAGACGAGAGCTGGCTAGGTGGAGAACGCCGCCGAGGGACGCGTGGCGAGACGGGTGCGGATGCGGGGCGGCGCGAGACGGCAGCATCGCGCCGCATCCGCGCCGCAGACGCCCGCCACGCGTACCACGGCGATCAGAGCTCTCCGCCGGTGCCGACGCGAGACGACCGCTCCGACAACCGAGGGCCCGCCGTGAAGCGCGGCCGATTTCCGGAAAGAAGCGAAAGGGCCGGGCGAAAACGCGCGGACGGCGTAGCGGCAAGGGGTGACGGCAATCTGACGATTGCCGAACCCCCGTGACGCAAGCCGCAACGCGTGTTTTCGCACGAGCCCTTGAGCGCCGGAAATCGGACGCACATACACATGCACGACGTACGGGACGGAGCTTGGAGCTTAGAGCTTGGAGCTTGGAGCTTAGAGCTTGGAGCTTAGAGCTTGGAGTTTGGAGCTTAGAGCTTGGAGCTTGGAGCTTGGAGCTTAGAGCTTTGAGTTTCTAGCTTGTCCTCCGACTTGTCCACCGTAGCCTTGGCGGAGGTGGAAGCCTTGGCGAAAGCTGGTTTTCAACGGATTGTGAAATAGAGGATCTTCCCTTCAGTCTACTTGTTCGCTTGCGCGGCGCAGGGGGATTTGGTATCATTTGATCATGCGGAAATTGGAATGAGTTTTAAAGATTGTGAGATTGTATGATTGTATGATTGTATGATTGTGTGATTGAAAGATTGTGGGATTGTGGGATTGAAAGATTGTGAGGTTGGAAGATCGTGAGAATATGTCCCTTTAAATCACACAACCATCCAACCATACAATCATACAATCATACAATCTCACAACCACCAAACCACTAAACCACCAAACCACTAAACTACCACACCACCAAACCACAATGGCGCAAGAATGGAACATAAGGAGCCGAGGGCATGTCTGCTCGATGTGCGGACAGGCACTGGCCGACAAGTCGCCGGTCGTGTCGGCGCTAAAGGAGCTGCCCGACGGTTACGAGCGCTTCGACTGCCACCCCGAGTGCTGGAAGGCCGCGTCGCGCGACTGGCAGCCCTTCAGCCAGTGGGAGGGCGTGTACGAGGCCCCGCCGCCGCCGGACAAGAAGGAGCCGCTCAAGAAAGAGACTGCCGACGAGCTTCTGCGCAGCCTGATCGCTCTCGAGGACCCCGCCATGAAGAACGTGGTGTACGTCCTCGCCGTGATGCTGGAGCGCTCGAAGATCCTCGTGGAGCGCGACGCGAAGGAACAGGAGGACCACACGATCATCCGCGTGTACGAGCACCGCAAGACGGGCGAGTCGTTCGTCGTGCTCGATCCGCGCATACGCCTCGAGAACCTCGGCGAGGTGCAGAGCCAGGTGGTGGCGCTCCTCTCCGGCACGAAGACGCTGGGGGAGGTGTCGAGGGACGAGGAGACCGCCGCCGGCGGCGCTGATGCGACGAACGGCGAATCGTGAACAACTGCGTGCGGAATTATGGTATAATCTCCGCCGATAATTCTTGCAAGGAGCATGACATGACTGGATTCAAGCCTTTTGGCGGAAAAGACGGAATGCGCGCGTGGCCCTGGGTTCTGGGTGCCGCAGCGACTGCGTTCGTAGTGTATTTCCTCACTTTCGCAGACTACATCTTCCCGGGCGAGTCGGCGCATCTCATGGCGCAGTGGAACGGCATGGACGCGCTGTCGTTCCCGTCCCACCCGCTGTGGGGGAGATTCGTGCGGTTCTTCGCAGGGATGTCGTTCCCGGCGGCCATGGCGGTGCGGTTGAACATGCTGTCGCTTATGGCGGGCGTGCTGTCGGCCGGACTGGTGTCGCTGTTCGTGTCCTTCTTCGTCTGGCAGACGATAAGCAACGAGGATTCGATCAAGCACGCGCGCGGAGCGAGTCTAGCGGCCGGTACGGTGGCGGCGTTCGCGTTCATCTTCTCCACGGCCGTGTGGCAGGCGTCTACGCACCTCGACTACCGCATGTTCGACGTGGCGATGGCGCTTCTGCTGTTCGCGCTGTTTCTGCCGATGACGTGCTGGCCGAAGACTACGATCCCGCTGTCGATACTGCTGGGCTTCGGCGTGGCGGCGGGCGTTGTCGAGAGCGTGATATTCTTCGCGCTCATGCCGGTGTACGTGATGGCGCTTGTGGTGGTGAACGTGAAGAACGACCGCAAGTGGTATCTGCCGGTTTTTCTGTTCATCATGTTCTTCGCGATCGGGTTCGTGATGGTGTCGCGTTCGTGCACGGCAGACTGGCTGACGACCCAGGCGGCGGCGGCCGGCGGGTACGAGACCTGGGGCGACGCGCTCAAGAAGATGGGGCGCGACTACACGCAGGAGTTCGTCCAGTGGTTCAAGCGCCCAGGCTGGCTCTACGTTTTCCTTTTCACGGTGCTGTCCTTCGTGGCTTGTTCGTTCGCCGCTCTGCGCGGGCTCAACAACGAGCGCCGCTGGAGCGTGTATCTCTTCCACATCGCGATGACGCTCTGCTCGATCCTTGCGCTGGCGACGCCCCTCGCCCCCGAGGCGCTGATGCGCAAGTGGGGCTTCTCGCCCGTGGCCACCACCACGCTCGCGGCGATGGTGGCCGGCTATCTCGCGGCGTACTGGTTCCTTACTCTGCGCATCCCCCTGCCCAAGATCGAGTTCAAGGAGGACGGCATGCCGCTCGAGACGGCGTTCGGGCGCAGAGCGGCGCCTGCCGCGCTGGGCCTCTTCTGCGCGGTGCTGGCCCTCTCGGCTCTGTTGAACGTGATCACGTTCTCGCGCTCGCGCGGAAAGTTCGCCGACGTGTGCGCCGGCGAGATACTCGACCGCCTAGGCACGCGCACGTGGTTCGTGACAGACGGCCTCCTCGACGACCATCTGCGCATCCTTGCCGCCACGCGCGGACGCGAGCTCAACCTCGTGTGCCTCCAGCGCGACATGGACGACGCCTACCTCAAGGAGTTCGGCGCCCTGATAAAGGAGAAGAAGCTCTCGGCCGGCCGCGCGAACCTCTCGATGTCCATACAGCTGGGCGTGCTGCCGTTCCTGCAGGACTGGTTCATGGGCGACCCGCAGGTGACGTCCAAGGCTGCGATCTTCGGCGTGCCCGACTTCTGGTACATGGCGGAGCGCGTACCGGCGCCGGACTGCTTCTTCTTCGGCGGCGTGAACAACGCGAAGGAGGTCGACGGCCGCAAGGCCAAGGCGGACTTTGATGCCTTCTGGGCCAAGATCGACCCTGTGCTCCACGCCGAGCCGGGCCAGGGCTCGCGCTCAATTCGCGAGAGCAAGGACCCCGTCGAGTCTCTGCGTCTCCAGCTCCGCCGCCATGTGGGGTTCGTGGCCAACAACCTGGGCGTGCTGCTGCAGGACGCCGGCTTCGACGCCGAGGCGTTCGACCTCTACGAGCGCGTCCTCGCCAAGATCGACCCCGACAACGTGTGCGCCCTCTTCAACGAGTTCGAGATGGCGCGCGCGGGCTTCAAGGCCGCCGTCGCCCGCAAAGGCGAGATAGAGCGCAAGATACGCGCGCTCGTCGACGATCCCAAGCGCCGCTACCTTCTCTGGTCTCTCTCCAGATACTACGGCTATATACGCGCCCCAGAGATCTTCGCCCGCATGGGATTCGCGTGGGCGCGCTCGGGCCAGACGGGCAACGCCATCGCCCAGGTGCAGCGCGCAATCGACTTCGTTCCGGCCGATCGCCAGGCGGGCCTCCTCAACATGATGGCCGCCATCTACGCGAGCGGCAACCAGGCGCAGAAGTCGCGCGACACCTACGCCAAGGTGCTCGCCGCCGACGCGGCCAACCATGACGCCCTCATGGGCCTGACCCGTCTCGCCCTCCAGGAGGGTTCCGTGGACGAGGCCCGCAAGTACCTCACCCGCGCAGTGGACTCCGTGAAGGACAAGAAGGACTCCGCCGGCGTGGAGTGGGCGCTCCTGCACCTGATGAACAACGACCTCAGCTCCGCGCGCATGGCCATGCAGAAGGTCACCGACCTCCAGCCGAAGTCGCTCCAGGCATGGTCGCTTCTCGCGGGCGTGCTGCTGCAGCAGGCCGACCAGGAGAAGGACGCGAACGCGAAGAAGAAGATATTCGACGAACTGGAGAACGTGATCATCCCCCGTATGGAGTCCGTGGCCACCACCCCCCGCGACTACTTCGTGCAGATCACAAGAGCGCTCGTGATGATGCGCAAGGGCCCGACCTTCCGCAAGGCGGCGAGAGACGCTCTCGTGCTGGCGGCCGCCTCGCGCCCTGACGTCTCGGCCACCGGCGACATGATCCTGAACCTGGACATCGCGCTCGACGACGGCGAGTCCGCCGAGCATCACGCGCGCACCATACTGCGCCGCAACCGCCACGACAAGCTCGCGAACTACGTCATGGGCTCGCTGCGCCTGAAGGACGGCGACTACGCCTCCGCCGAGACGTTCCTCATGACTTCCGTGTCGCAGAGCAACCCGCTCGGCGCCGCGCAGAACGACCTTGCGGAGGTGCTCCGCCGCCAGCAGCGCTACGAGGACGCCGAGAAGTACGCGCGCGGCGCCGTGCGCACGTCCCCGGAGCTCTACGTCGCCTGGGAGACGCTTGGATCCGTGCTTCTCGACACCGGCAAGAACCTCGACGAGGCCGAGAACTGCGTGAAGAAGGCGCTCGAGCTCTCCAAGGAGAAGAACAACATCGACGACATCCGCATGCAGATCACCCTCGCGCGCGTCCAGATCGCGAGGGGCGACTTGGGCCACGCCCGCGGCACGCTTCGCACTCTACGTTCGCGCCGCTCCGAGCTCTCCAACTACGACCGCAACCGCCTGGAGGACCTCCTGCGAGCGGCAAAGATGAACTGATGGAGCGGCCTTTGCAGGGGGCAACGCCGTGAGATGCGTCTTCATAGCATCGCTCGCCGCCGTGCTCGCGGCTGCCGCCGCTTCGCCGGGGCCTCTGCGCACGGACGCCGAGGAGGCGCGCCGCGGCGCGCGCCGCGAGGCCTCTTTCAACTTCGGCCCGTTCTTCGAATACAGGCGCGCGCGTGCCCGCGACGGCGCCGCCGCCGACCTGCATCCCGCCGCCGCCGCGCTCAAGACCTACTGGGCCGTGCGCCCGTTCTACTCGCAGGTCAGAAACGAGGAGCGCGGCGTGGTGGAGCGCGACTTCCTCTGGCCTCTCGCCTCCTCCCATTCGATTGACGACGGAATGTGGTGGCGCGCCCTGATCGCCTACGGCTCGTCTCGCGACGACGAGCCGTCATGGACGTTCAACATCTTCCCGATATGGTTCTCGGGGCGCGACAGGAAGGACTGCGGCTACTGGGCGCTCTTCCCCGTCTACGGCACGCATCCGCACTTTCTTTTCATGGACGACCTCACGTTCGCGCTGTGGCCGATATACCACGACTACTCCGTGAAGGGCGTGCGCAGCCGCGCCGTTCTGTGGCCGCTCGTCTCGTGGAAGGAGGAGCCGCGCGAGTCGGTGGGGGTGTGGCCGTTCTGGGGGACCGCGCGCCTGAGGGAGTCACAACATACGTATGTCCTGTGGCCCATAGTGACGTGGGCAGCCTACGACGAGGACCGCGACACGTCGGGCAAGGGCGCGTCGGGGATGTTCTGGCCTTTCTACGGATGCGTGAACCGCGCACGCGAGAAGCAGCATCTCATCCTGCCGCCGTTCTTCTCCTGGACCGACACGCAGTCCGCCAGGCGTCTGCGCTGCCCCTGGCCGTTCGTGGACATTGAATGGGGCTTGCGCCGCGACCGCGTCTCGGTGTTCCCGATCTACGAGCGCATAGCGGGCTATTCTTTCTCGGACAGAGCGCGCGAAGAGTCCGTGCACAGATTCGGATGGAAGATAGTGGACATCTCGGAGCTGACTACCGAAAACACTCGCGAGAGCGTCATCTCCTTCTTCCCGTTTTTCACGTGGGAGCGTCGCTGGGCGAAGAAGAAGGGGGAGGCGAAGCTCCCATCAGAACCTTCAGATTCATATCTGCGCATCTGGCCTTTCTATTCGCGCGCCGAGGCGGGCGGACGGGTGGAGAGCCGCGCGTTGGAGCTGATGCCCATCCGCCATTCGGAGGGCTTCTCGCGCAACTGGGCGCCGTTCTGGACTTTCTGGAGCGCGGACACGCGTCCCGGCGGCCGCACACGCCACTCGCTTTTCTGGAAGATCATCACCTGGCACACCGAGGATTGAATTTGCAAGACCCGCTCGCGCGCAAATACGTGGTTTTGCTTCTGAAAAGGGCATGTGTTTTTTTTGAAAGAGTCAGGGCACAGGTGCGCGGAAAAATAGTATAATGTGCCCAGGGGATCGTAGAACTTGGTGAAGAAGATCATAGTAATAACCATGTTTGCGGCCATGTCGGCATGTCCGATCGTCGTACGGGCCGGCTTTGCCGACAAGGAGACGCTCACCTCCGCAAGCGTCGGCGCGACGCTTGAGAATGGAACAGTCTACACCATTGCCGAAGACACGGTGATCACCGCAGATCCGACGACGAACGCGCTGAAGGTCGCGCCCGGAGCGACAGCCGTCATCTACCTTCCTTCTGCCATGACGCTGACGGTTTACGGCGGTAAAGCGAGCGGGGCGACGGGCGCGGGCGCTGGCATCTGCGTGCCTATGGACTCTACGCTGATCGTGACCGGCGGCGGAACGCTCGTTGCGAGGGGCGGCGACGCGGCAAAAGGCAGTGATGGCGGCAACGCAGACGATGCCGATCAGGATAGGACTAACCACCTCATCTGGGGCGGCACCGGCGGTGACGGCGGCGGCGGTGCCGCAGCCGGTATCGGCGGTGGTGGTGGTGCCGGCGGCAGCGGGGGTGCAAGACCAGACGAGCCGCCTAGGCGGGAGATGAATGCCAGCGCTGCCATGTCGGGAAGCAACGGCAACGCTGGAGGAAACGGGGCGGCCGGCGGCTCGTCCGGAGATGTTTATCTGCTCGGTGGAATCAACTGCAATTTCGACATCGGAATGAGGGATTCTGGTGCGTCTGAGGGGGTAGAAGGCAATAAGGTGAAGACGGCGTTTTACCTTGCGTGGTTTTTCTGTGCGGGCAGTGGCGGCGGTGGCGGCGGTGGTGCCGGTGGTTCATCGGCTCCCGCGGGCATCGGCGGCGGCGGTGGCGGCGGTGGTGGTGGCGGCAGCGGCGGCAATGGCGGTGTTTACGGGGACACCGCTAATCCCACACCAGATGGCGGCGGTGGAGGGGGAGGGTTCGGCGCTGAAGACAACAATGGCAGAAACGGGCAATCCTTTTCCGGCTCCGTATCCGACGTGCATGGAGGTGAAGGCGGCAAAGGTGGTGCACCCGGCTCGAGCGGGAAGGCGGGAAACATCTATTCCGACGTAGGTGCCGCGGTCTGGGCGTATGGATCCACTTCCCTATTGCCCACCAACACACATCCTGCAATTGAATACAATATGACTCTCTTCGACGATCCGAAAACCTCCTCGAACGTGGTCGTGCGCCTCGGGTATCCGATTCCCAGTCCGGTACATGTACCTTCCCGCACGAACTTTGTCTTCAAAGGGTGGATGGATCAAAACTATATACACTATTACGACGAGAACGGCGAGGCCCTCATCCATGAATTCACTAACGTCTGCGATTTGGTCCTAGTCCCGAAATGGGAGGCTTCCCCCGATCTGCCGGAGACGATCTGGGTCAACGGCGAGGGTTTCAAGGCTGGCCTCGGGCGGAGCATCGCCGGCTGCCAGTACGACGGCGATTCCGGAATGCTCCTTCTCACGAACGACGACTTCGCCTACGACATCCACGGCGAAGACATCTACTGTGAGTTCCGCATCTCCGTGGGCGGCTCGAGGCAGGACATCTCTTTTTCAGGTCTTTCCCTCGCTATGGACATCATCGGCGGACGCCCGGCGATGGCCCTCGGCGACTCGACAAGCGCGACATTGACCACCACCGCCGAGAGCTCGCTGGTCTCTGGCCGGGACACTCCCGCCATTGAGATGGGCGAAGGCTCGTCGATCACGCTTGCCGGCGCCGGACCCCTGAAGCTCACCGGCGGCGACGGCGCTAACGACATCGACATCGCCAAGGGCGTGACCTCCGTGACGGTGAGGATCGACATCGTGGACGCCAACATCCATCTCGGCACGGGTCGGCTGCCGAATTCCGACTCGATCCCGTTCACGTCCTCCGCGACGGGCGCGCGTGTCTGGGCGGTGGCCATCTCCAACTTCGCAGCGAACGCGTCGGTTTCGTGGAGCGGGCTGGACGCCGACTACACGCCGCTCCACACATCCGCCGACGAAAACGGCACGGCGTGGCTGTGGCTTCCGGAAGGCGCACACACGTTCTCGTCCATCGTGGACGGAGCGACGAACGTGTGGGCCGTGCGCGTCGACCGCTGCCATTCCGTCGCATTGCCGTTCGTTCCGGTGGGGCTGACCGTCAATGGATCCGACGCAGGGAATCTCGGTGGCGCCGGCTGGCATTACGACAGGGGGAGGACGGTGTTCCTGGACGGCGCCGGGCCGTTCACGGTCGCCGGTTCTACGACGAACGTAGGCGTTCTGGCTACGACGAACATGTCCGTCACGCTCGCGGACGCATCCATCGACCTTTCGGGAGTCAACGACGTCTCTCCCTTCGCCCTTGTGCGTGGCGCTTCGGTGACGATGGCGCTCTCTGGCACGAATGTGCTGGCGGGCGGCTCGGGGCGTGCAGGTCTTGAAGTGCCGTCCGGCACGGTGCTGTCCGTTTCCGGCTCCGGGGTGCTCAAGGCCAAAGGAGGTGCATTCGCCGCCGGCATAGGCGCCGGCTACGGTAGCAGCACCGCTGGTGCCGCCGCAGGGTCCATTTCGATCTCCGGAGGATGCATTTACGCCACTGGTACCGGCGGCGGCGCCGGCATCGGCGGCTCCCGTGAAGGCAATGGCGGCAACATCACCATCTCCGGCGGCGTGGTGATGGCCACCGGCAAACCCGGCGGCGGCGCCGACATCGGCGGTGGCTACGGCAGCACGGCGACTTCCATCCTTGTCTCCGGCGGGACCATCTACTCCGACGGCCAATACTGCCTGGGGCGCGGCTTAGACGGTCCGTCCTCCGGCAACGTGACGTTTGCAGGCGGTGCGATCCACGTCTCGACGAACGCAATCGCGCCGTATCCCCGCAGCATGGCCAACGACAAGGTGTTCCCGCTCGACCTCGACATGGGCGTGGCCACGAACAAGGTCGTGTCCTTCACGCTCGGCGAAACGTTCAAGAACTATAACTACGGATCGGCGGACATGTACACGGATCAGCGCGGCAACCTGCGTATTTGGCTGCCGTCAACCTCCGGAGAGGCGGCGACGCTCGTCATCCAGATGTCCGACGGAAGCTGGCATCGGTACTGCCTCTTGATCGGAGAAAACGGCGAATTGTGGACGCCCAACCATGTCATGGTGAACGGCGATTTCGTGTTCCCCGGCAGGGACTGCAGCGGAACAGGCTGGAACGCCGCCTCAGACGGAACGATTTTCCTTAACGCGTCGCCTCTTGAGGTGCAGGGCCTCTCGACGGGCGGAACGCAGCGCATCGTGGTCTCGCGGAACGCGGCGAACGCCGTCACGCTCAACAATCTCACTCTCATCGCCGGAGCGAAAAAGTACGGCTCCGCTTTCACTGTCTCCAATGCGGCCTGCACCGTGACGCTGCAGGGAACGAACATGTTCACGGCGACCGGTCAGTATGCGGCGGGGCTCGCAGTCATGTCCAACTCCGTGCTGACCATCCGCGCCGCTGTGTCCGAATCGTCCAGTCATCAGTCCACAGGCCTTCCCGCCTTGATCGCCAACGGCGGCAGATACGGCGCCGGCATCGGCTCGATTGGCTCGGGCTTCGCCAAGCCCGGGAGGATCGTCATTGAATCGGGCGCCATCACGGCCACCGGCGGCGAGAGGGCCGCGGGCATCGGCGGCGGACAGATGAACTGTCTTTCGGAGAACAACATCGTGATCTCCGGGGGCGTCGTGACGGCGCATGGCGGCTCTTACGCGGCCGGCATCGGCTCTGGCGACATGAGCTCCGGATCCGCCGACAAGACGCTTCCGGAGAGGGCGGTGTGCATCGCCGGGGGAACTGTGCTTTCGACGATGGGCGCCTACGCCTCGTATGACCTCATATCCAGCGCCAACACCTTTCCCGTGATGCAGGAATCTTCCCCTCTCGTCATCACCGGCGGCAGTGTACATGGCGCGAACCTTTCCGTGTTTCCCAATCCGTCGGACACCGTTGGAACGAATCTGTGCTACGTTCTCTTCACGGACCTTGATCCTGGACATGTCCCCGCGTTCGCGGAATTCGACCCTAAGACGTCCAATCCTGCCGCATCAGAGATCTTCGGCTACGGCGTCTCCAATATAGTTGCGGACGCGACCGGTTCGATCTGCCTCTGGCTTCCCTACACGAATGGCGTGCGGAGGATCGTCCTCGACGGCACCTACTTCACGGCCGGCGGGACGAGTAACAACGTGTTCGCTGCCGATTCCGGCCTTCCCCTGCCCAAGGAGGTCGACGACCGCGGCACACGCCTGTTCATCCGCTGATAGATCATATGAGTACACAAGAACTTAAAATGAAGAATTCTTTATTTACAATGGAGCTGACACTGGCCTTCGCCGTTCTCAGCCTCGTGGCCGGGAACGCTTCAGTTGTTTCGGCGCAGACCATTGTGCTTGGCGCAAAGGACGCTGGGAGGGTCATCGACGGCGGCGGACGGGAGATCTCCGGCGGCTGCGCCGTCGAGGACTGGACGCGCGGCGCGGATGGGACATGGTCGGCGGCGCTGCCCCCCGGCGCGACGCCGGCGATGCTGCTTGTGAACGGAGAGCCGCGTCCGATGGCGCAGTATCCCAAGGGCGGGGCAAGGCTGCAGGACCGCGACAAGGGGTATTTGTTCTGGCGCTCCAGCCAGAACGGCGGCATGGACCGCCCGCCGCGCAAATGGGAGCTGAGACATCTTCAGGCGGAGCCGTCCGACATCCCTGAAGGGCTGGACGTCGCAAACGCCATAGTCAACCGATATCACACCTGGGACGAATCCACGGTAAAGGTTCTCTCCTATGATCCGTCCATAGGATTGTTCACGTTCGCTTCTGACGCTGAACATCCCGGCGGCAGCAGGTTTCCGCATGATTACGTGATCCGGAACATCCGAGAGGGCATGGAACCCGGGCGCTGGATGCACGATCGCCGCTCAGGCCGTGTCATCTACTGGCCGCGCGGCGGCGAGGAGAGCGGGTTCAAGGCTGAGATTCCGATCGCCACGTCCATCTTCAAGCTGGAGAAGGGCGCAGACGGGGTGACGATACGCAACTTCCGCTTCCGTCTTTGCAACAGGCCCGACGGTACGCCTGGGCTGAGGGGCATCAATCCTCCGGGAATCGTGGATGCGGTTGATGCGAAGGGGCTTGTGCTGGAGAACTGCGAATTCCGCGACTCGGCGGGGCAGGGCGTGCGGCTCTTCCGTTCGCCGGGCTATGTGGTTAAGGGGTGCACGTTCGACAATCTGGGGGCCGGCGGCGTCGTGGCGGTGGAGTCGTATGAAGGGCGCATTGAAGGGTGCAGGTTCAGCAAGGTGGGTACGGCATGCTCGTCCGCCTGCGCCATCCTCGCGGGTGGCGACACGAAGCTCGTCCATGTGCAGAAGGGCAATCCCAAGGAGATCGGATCCACGGTCGTGGTGGGGAACAGGATAGAGGATGTGCCCTACTGCGGAGTGGTACTGGGTGGAAGGGGGCATGTCGTGGCGTCGAATATCGTGGACAAGTCGATGCGCGTTCTCCGCGACGGGTCGGCGATATACCTTTCCCGTGCGGAGAAGTGCCGCATTTTCGGCAATGTGGTGCGGGACGACCGTCCGGCCGGCGGCAAGCGGCACGGGCTGTATCTCGACGAGTTCAGCTGGGATTCGGTGGTGGAGGGGAACAGGACGGAGGGGTTCGTGTCCGGGTTCCACAGCCACCGCATTTTCGGCGGGGCTGTGGTGTCCAACCGCTTCGAGAACGCCGGAGGACCGCTGGAGTTTGAGTTCCACGGCGCATATGGAGTGAAGTTTAGGGACAACGAAATAGTCTGCGCCGGCGATGTTTCGTTCAGATTGGGGATATATCGTGAAGAGGCGGAACGGAACGTGTTCAAGATTGGCGGCCAGGCGAGTTTCTGTTCAATGCCCAAGGTGAGGGATGGATGCTTCGTCGTGGACGGCGACACGCTGTCTTTCCGCGAAATCAACTCGCGCACGGCGAAGTCCGGCACGTGGAAGAAGATCGTGGTAGTTGTGGATGGCATAGAGGCCGGCCGGACGCTTGCGGAGGAGATCAAGGCTGTTCTGCCGCCGTCGGCGAAAGATATGACCGTGGTCGCCGGCAGTTTGGAGGAGCATCCAGACGCGGATTGTGCGGTCTTCGGCTTTCTCCCGCGCCGTGAATGGCTGGGGAAGAGTCCGTCGTTCCTGCGGGACAAGGCGCGCGAGGCGGAGAGAGACGCCTTCTGCGCAGGGTTTGTCGCAAAGTTGAAGGGCCTTTTGGCTTCAGCGGCGAAAAAGGGCATGACATGCGTAGTCCTCACGCCGTTCCCCATTGACGAGTATTCCCCGAATCCCGACGGCTCGGAATACGGCGACTATGGCAATTCGCTCTGGCTCGGTTCGGCGCGGCTGGCCATGAACGATCCGATCGGTGCGTCGCGAGCCGCGTATGCCGACGCCTACATGATCATTTCGCGCCGTCTTGCCGCCGGCGAGCCGGGGTTGGTGCTTCCGGATCGCATCACGCCCACGAGGCTTGCATTGCGCCTCGCGGCCCGCGAGACTGTGGGTGTGATGTTCAAAGATGCGGACGCTTTGAGGGTTTACAGATAGTATTTCCGCAGACGTCTGGAGACGGAAGCGGAAGAACAACTGCCAACTTAAAGACAAAGGACAACAAAATGAAACTGAAAATCAAGATGATGCTGGCGGCGGTGGGGACCGCAGCCGTGACTGTGATAGCCGATAGTCCCGTCTATGACTGGACGCTCGCCGCAGACAAGACGACCGGTGACCTGAACGTCGCCGCCAACTGGCGTGGCGGCGCGGCGCCGGCGAATTCCGGCGCATACAGCACGATCGACGACTGGGCGGATGCGCTCTTCTATGCGACGAACGCCTGCAACACGGTCCAGGCCATCAACCTGCTGCCCAAGCCAACCTCGTTCTTCTGGGCGCTCGGCTCGTTCAAGGGCGACGCCTACCACTGGCTTTACGCCCAGAACGGCCTCAAGACCGACGTTGGGCCGCTCTTCGAGGACGCGAGCGGATTCGAGGGGATCTTCTTCCTCAATGCAGACAGCGGCACCTCCCAGCCCGGGCAGGCCGCCCCGATCCTGCGCGTCCGCGAGGGCTACACGAACTACCTGCCGCAGCTGCTTGTGCGCTCGCGTCCGAATCTGCGCGTCTACGGCGACAACGTGGGCGGCGTGGCGCGCGTGGGCCGCATGTTTGGGCGTGGGTCGCTCTTCATCAGCGATTCCAGCATCAGCACCTATAAAAACCAGAATTCCAGCTATGTGTTCGACCAGCTTCAAACAGGTGTGCAGGGGCATCTTTTCGCCAATGCCTACGCGCCGGTCACTCTGAACGGCCGCGAATACGACGAGCCGCATCTTCCCGCCGGCGCGGCGCTCCACCTCGACGCCTCTCTTTCCAGCACATGGACCACGAATGCGAGCGGGCGGGTCACGGAGTGGCGCGACGCGGACGGCGGGACGGTCGTGGCGACGAAGTGCGAGTCGACGGGCAACCGGCACATCACGTTGGGGACTTCCACGAACGGACTTGCCGTCATGCAGCTCGCGGGTGGTGCATACTTCCAGTTGTCCCGCGAGCTTCAGGCGAAGGAACTTTTCGTCGTGTTCAGGCATGCGGCGGGCGAGTTCAACGTCACCTCGGCTGAACCGCCGCAGTTCGTAGGCAACTCAAGCGGAGACGGGCCGTTCCGGCGCGCCACGACGCAAAAGCTGAACTATACCCAATTCGGGCTCTTCGGCAGCAAGACGTCCAGTTCGAAGGAGCTGGACGCGGGCGAGACGTGGTACGACGGCACGCGGCTCTTTACTTCGGACTTCGCTGCCAACTCGGTGAGGGTCGACGCGTTCTACCGTCATGCGTTGCATGTGGTCTCCGCGGGATTGAAGGCCGGAAGTTCGCCCGTCGAGTTCCTCGGCGCGCGCACGGCGAGCGCGGACGTCGGACGGATCCATCTGGCCGAAGTCGTGATCTACGAGAAGTCCCTCACGTCCGCCGAGCGCCGCGAGGCGAACGCCTATCTGCGCAGGAAGTGGCAGACGGCGTCGGCGGCGGCGGACTGGGATCTCGCCACGTACAGCGTCCGCGCGACGACGGGCGGCAGCGAGAGGCTGACGATCGGCTCCGGGCGCGTGGGCATCCGCGAGCTGAACTATCCCGCCGCCTCAACGTCAATCGTCAAGCGCGGCGCGGGCGAGCTGACCGTGGAGCAGATCACGCCGGCCGCGACGCCGGTCCGCGTGGAGGAGGGCTCGCTCAAGATCCGCACGCCCGACGGCGAGGTGAAGGAGGAGATGGCGCCCAACCCATACGTGTGGCTGGACGCGGCGCAGGCCGACACGCTCGTCCCCGACCCCGAGGATTCGACGCGTGTGTGCAAATGGTGGGATCCTCGCCCGGCGGGTTCGGCGGATCCGTCGCGCGGCACTTTCCGTACTTGGGCGACCAACGCCGTGGACAGCAACAACCTCGGCGGCATCTACGGCATGTCGCCCAAGAAGATCAACGACACGCCCACGGGGCTCACGGCGCTCGACTTCGGCCCGACGCTCACCAGACTTGAATGGACGAACGGAACGGCAAGGGCGCTGGGCGCTTCGTTCATGAAAGTCGACGGCGCGCGGCTGCGCGAAGGTTTCGTTGTGGTGAAGGCGAACAGCACGCTGTTCCGTATCTTCGGGGCGGGGAACTGGACGATATTCGACTCGAAGCTCACCCAGCTCGGCAACTCCTCATGGGTCAGCCCGCAGGTGCTGGGCGGTTTCTGGACGATTGACGGCAGCATCGTGAATCCGGTGTCTGTCAGCCTGTCGACCGGACAGTACTACGTGTTCGGTTTCCGTCCGAACGCGATGTACGAGGTGCCGTATCTGGGCGCCCAGCGCTTGTCGGACGGCGCGGGCGGCAACGCCTACGCGGAGGTGATCTACTACGACCGCGTGCTGACGCCCGAGGAGCGCCGCAACACCGAGGCGTACTTGATGAAGAAGTGGCTGGGCAAGGATCATCCCGACAAGATCAATTACGCGACGGCCCGCAGGTGGAGCTTCGGCGAAAACTCCGACAATACGATCGACACCGACCGCGCGATGGCGGTGACGGGCGTGGAGACGGCTTCCGGCACGCTCGTCAAGAAGGGCGCGGGCGCTCTTGCCCTGCCGCTCGACCAGACGGCCGCCGACGGCCTCGACGTGCAGGAGGGCGCGGTCGCCGCGACCGTCTCGTTCTCCAATCTCATTGCGAGCGCGGCGCTCCATCTCGACGCCTCCGCCGCGGATTCGCTCGTGACCGTGACGGACGAGAAAGGGGAACAGATCACGCGCTGGAACGACGCGGGCGGAAACGGGCTCTACCTCGTGCCGTGCGAGGAGTCCTGGTCCCCCAACAAGCCGTACCTCTTGACGGAGACGGTGGGTGGCCAGACGCGCCAGGTTGTGTCGATCGGCGAGACGTGTTCGCGCGGAGACAAGCCGACGCCGGCCGTCGGGAACCCGATCGCCACGAACGGCACGGCGACGGCGTTCCGCATCCGCCGCGAAGGCGCGGGCGACGCAAACCAGACGATCTCGAAGATCCGTGAATACCACTTCGTGATCGCGGAGGTGCCACAGTCCGACACCGGCTCGCGCAGCCGTCTCTTCACGGCGAACAACGCATACTTCGCGCGCAACGGCAGCAACTTCGGCTACATTCTTTCCGACGGCGACGGCCGCAACGACGGGTTCAAGTATGGTTCGTTCTATGGCTACGATGGCAAGGAATACAGTTCCAGAACAAGCAAGGATTTCGGCACGGGCTATCATCAGGGCTTCTACGCCGTCACGAACGACGCCTATGGTTCGTGGGCGTCGCTGTCGTTCCTCGGCGGCGGCAACAACATCAACAGCCTTCCGCAGATCGGTGGGCAGAAGATCTGCGAGATACTGGTGTTCACCAATCTGCTGTCGTATGCGGAGCGCACGAACGTCGTGTCGGCCCTGCGGCGGAAGTGGCTGGGCGCGGACGATGCGCCGGACCCAGCGGTCAATTTCGGCACGGTGACGGTCGCGTCCGGCGCGTCGTTCAGCCTTGACGGCGACATCGAGGTGAAGCTCGCGGGGCTTGCCGTGAACGGCGGAACGGTGAACGCAGCGACGCCGCTCGACCTTTCGGCGCAGAATTCGTTCACGTTCGATTTCGCGTCGGCGGAGGACTACGGGCGCATCGCGACAACGGACGCTTTGACGATCAAGGACGGCGCGGTGTTCAACATCAACGTCGCCGCAGGGGTGAAGCTTCCGTCCGGCGTCTATCCGCTCATCACGGCGCAGTCGATCGCGGGGACGCCATCCGCGAGGCCGGTGGTGACGGCGGACAGGCCGTACAACATGAAGATAATCGCGACCGAGACTACGGTGGATCTTCAGGTTCTTCCGCGCGGGATGATGATCAGGGTGAAGTAGGCAAGGGGGTAGCCAATGAGAGCAAATCTGCTGGCGGCTTTTGCGCTTGCGTTCGCAGTCGCGCATGGCGAAGTGCAGACGTTTCCGCGCGACGGGTGGTCCGGCGCGGAGATAACGCATCGCGGCGGCGGATGGCGCGTGAAGAAAGGGACGGATTCGCTTTTCATTCGCATCTCCCCGGCGGACAAGGGATTTGACGCGATGATGGTCGTCTCCAACACCGCCGATTCGCTCGTGATCGACGCGAAGGAGGCGTTCGCCAAGGGCGCGGAGAGGATACTCATGTCGTCCTCCGCAATCGACCTAAAGCCGATTGACGGGCGCGATGTGATGGTGGAGAGCGTTTGGACCGGCGCGCGCGGCGCGCAGATCGCCGTGCTTCTCGAGGGGTCGGACAAGAACGGCCGGCACTGGTGGCGCGGAGGGAAGGTGGCGCCGTCCGAGCGTCCGCGCGCGTTCCGCCATTCGCATCTGATAGACGAAGGTCTGCGAGGGCTGCATTTCCGGCTAGACATCAACAATCCGAAGAACGGCGTGGTGACGTTCCACCACGCGAAGATCGGGCCATACGGCGAGGTCGCGCCGAGTCCGCCGCCGCATGTCAGGCCCGAGCTCATCTTCCACGCTCCGTTCGACGGTTCGGCCACAGCTGCGTTCGCGAAGGGCGACGCCGCGCCGTGCAAGGAGGCGAATCTCGAATACGCGCCCGGGCGGCGCGGCAAGGCCGTGCGGCTTTCGTCCGCGCAGAAGTCCATGCTCGCATACAAACTGCCCGGCAACCTCAATCCAGCATGCGGCACTATGGCGTTCTGGTTCAAGCACGAGTGGAAGGAGACCAAGAAACTCGGCTATCGCGACGAGAACGGGAAGGACATCTGGCGCTACATCCTCCACGCGCCCGCCGGGAGCAAGCATCCCGGCGACGGCAGCCTCGGCCTCTGGTGGTGGGGGGCGTCGATGCGCATGGACCGCGGCGACCT
>Ga0310696_10000160_pt1 | contig 117990 bp, 87 predicted proteins | sample AusTroGonzalo_MG_4_FD_203885 | JGI IMG/M metagenome (GOLD analysis project Ga0310696, IMG submission 203885) | Bovine rumen microbial communities from tropical cattle in Woodstock, Queensland, Australia - Gonzalo_02 (v2) (version 2) | ecosystem: Host-associated > Mammals > Digestive system >...
AAACAGCAAGACCCTTGAGGCCTCGCCGGATACGATCTACTGCTACATGCCCAAGGTGAGGACAATCGCCAAGAGCAACCGGGACAGGTCCGTGCTGAATATGAACGGCTTGGCGATGATAGACGTGGTGAATCCGAACTACAGGGGGAGCAACCTTTACGTGTGCTTTATCGCCGGCGACAACCCCTACACCGAGATAACCACCAACGCGGGGACAGGCAAATCCTGCTTCATTATCAAGAATTCATACGCCAATTGCCTGGTTCCCTGGCTCTGCCACAACTACGACACCCTGTACATCCTTGACCCCCGCCACGTGAACACCACCGACAGCAACCGGTTCAGCCTGGAGGGCTTCCTTGGAAGCCACGAGGTTGACGATATAATCGTTGTTTCCCACACACTTTTTGCCGCAACCACCAACAACGTGTTCTACGCGGGGCTCATGAGGCTGTCGTAAAGGAACCGGAAGGGTCTGCCTAAAGCCGCCAATACCTCCCTCAAACAAATTGATTTTTCCCCTTCTTTTCGATTATAATGGGCCCATGTAAGCACATTTTTACGGGGAGAAACTGCCAATGGGAGCCCTTCGAACAGGAACAAAACTGAAGATATTGATATGTTTGGGATTGGCGATTTGGGCAATCCTGATGACTCTTTCTGCCTGCGGACCGAAAAACGGTATTGATTCGTCACCGCTCCCTGAACCCACGGATGTTATTGACATAAGAAGCGAAGAACCAACCGACGCCGAAACGCCTGCGCCAGCCGTGACACCGACGCCCACAGAAGCGCCCACGGAAGCACCCACTGATACAGCGGCGCCCACAAATACCGAAGCTCCCACTCCAACCGAATCTCCGACGCCAACGGAAACACAAACCCCCGTCGAGACTCCTGCACCCACCGAGGCCCCCACGCCAACGGAAGCTCCCACTCCAACCGAAACACCCACTCCCACCCCGACGGCCACACCCACACCTACACCCACGGTGACGCCAACTCCGGGCCCTGAACCCGGAACACGGGAGTATTACGAAACATATTCTTACCTTTGCACGGTCAAAACCGACAAGCGCATCACCCCCTCTCTTTACACCGACGGAAAAGAGCTTCCGGAAAGCCTGTCGGACATCTACTACACTTCCGACGCCCCCGGCGGAGCGCCAACCCGCGATAACGGCGACCTTTGGCTCTGCCTGGAGCCCCAAAAGGGCTATATGGTCTCCTCGGTGAGCGTGGAGGGAACGTATGCGAAAATTGAGGACCTGGGGCGGGATGTTTACGTTATCCGGGGAGTGAAGAGCGCCCTTAAAGTTTCGGTGTCCTCCAGGGCGATGGCCCACGCGGCGACAGGAGACTGTCTCTTGGCGTCTTACGGGTACGGGATTACGGACAGCGGCGAGCTTTTGATCTCCTGGAAAGAGGCGGAGGGGACACCCCTGCGCTGCGTGGAGATTGACGTTACCGACGGAACAAACACGGTTTCCAAAACATACGACGGCGACCTTGGCGAGTGCAATATCACGAAACTCGCGCAGAACACATCATACACAATCCGGCTGAGAGGCTACGGCTACAAACAAATCGGAAGTGTTGTCACCTTCAGCACCTGCTACATACCGAATGCGAGAAGGGTTGCCTTCCCGCGTGTGGAAATCACCACCGAGGATTACGTGTGGCCCACCTGCGAATACGTCACGCCGCCGTCCGGAAATATCGGAGCGGGTATAACCAATGCGACCTGGGAAAACAGTATCGTGAAGATTTTCGATGCCTCCAACAATGTCGTTTACGACTCATCGGTGAACATGACCGCCGACAATGAGTTCCAAGGCGCCAAGATGAAGATCCGCGGCAACACCAGCGCCTACGGCATTAAGAAGCCCTACAAGATCAAGCTGAGCAAGAAGGCGGACCTCTTGGCGTCGTTTATAGACCGGCCGGCGGACGGAAAGTCCTATGCCGACAAGGAGTGGCTCCTGCTCAACTACGGAACGGACATTTACCGCGTTGCCGGTGATGCCATTGCAGACGTTGTGGGCACCCCCTGGTCGCCTGACTACACCTACGTCTGCCTCTACGTCAACGGCGACTACCGGGGCCTCTACGTGCTCTCGGAATGCGTCAAGGAGGGCACCGGGAATGGTGACGCCAAGTGGCGCTGCCCCGTTGACGACGACGGCTTTGTCATCGAATACGACGCCTACTGGTGGAACGAGCCTCTTTACTTCACCACCCCATCCTGCGTGAACTTCGTGATGAAGTACACCTTCAAGTACCCTGACACCGACGATATCGACAAGAATTCCGCGGCCTACAAGTACATAAGGAAATACATGATCGACCTTGAAAATGCGCTGGCCAGAAACGACAGCTCCTACCTTGACTACATGGACATGGACTCCTTCGTCAAGTGGCTCCTGGTGGCGGACTACATGTGTCTCCTGGACTCCGGCGGCAACAACCTCTACATGTGGAAGAAGGACTCCACCGCAGACAGCAAGATCGTCATGGGCCCCAACTGGGACTTTGACTCCTGGAAATGGACCGTGGATTCATTCGCCAATATCCACCGCGACGGCTCCCACTTCTACTTCCCCCAGCTTCTTAAAAAGCAGGAGTTTGCCCAGGCATACAAAGAACTGTTCTACAAAACCTACGACAAGGTGGCCGCAGCCGTCAACGCCGCCCTGGACAAGATCAACGAAAACGGCTACAACAGGCTCTACCGCATGGAGGCCACCCGCTACCAGTCAGGGCAGCGGACCCTTGCCGATATGCGCAATTCATTTAACTCGTGGATAGGAGACCATTTATCCTGGATGCAAGTTGCTATCGGTTGATTTTTGGCTCTTTACGCAAGCCGCAGATGGCATTGCATCAACCACTGGCAGGTGTCGTTTTGACACTAAACAAAACAATAATAGTGCCAAAATGGCACCGTTGTCTTGACAAGAAGATGCCAAGCTATTATAATGGCTACGGGGTGATAAAAATGTCAATAAGGCAGTTGCGCGAAACAAAGGGATTGACACAGAGCCAATGTTCTGAATATTTGCAGATTCCCCTTCGCACGTATAAGAGGTATGAATCTGACGAGAGCAGGATCAACCGCATTAAGTATCAATACATTATTGAGCGATTAAACGCTTTCGGGTTTATCGATGAAGAGCACGGAAAATTGACAATTGACCAAATCAAAGAGATTTGCGGCTCAGTTTTTCCCTCATATTCAGTAGAATACTGTTATCTGTTTGGCTCTTACGCCAAGGGAACAGAAACAGAGACCAGTGACGTTGACCTGCTTGTTTCTCTGCCGGTTAACGGACTGAAATTTTTTGAACTGATAGAGATTCTTCGTGAAAAACTGAAGAAAAAAGTGGATTTACTTGATGCTGCACAGCTTAACAACAATCCTACACTTGTGCAGGAGATTTTGAGAGACGGAGTCAAGATATATGGATAACGATAAAACTGATCAATACTATGTAGAAAAGATAAAAACAGATCTGAAGTTTGTGGTTGATCATACTACTGGGAAGACAAGAAAAGAGATTGAAGCCGATGAAGTACTTGTTGACTCTATCATGTTCCGAATCATTCAAATTTCAGAGAATAACGGAAAACTGACAGAACAGTTTAAGGCAATACATGCCAATGTTCCGTGGGTTGCCATCAAGGGTATGCGAAACAGAATTGTTCACAACTATGGTCACGTTGATTTTTCCATTGTTTATGACACAGTTGTTCGCGGGATTCCCGAGATGCTGAAACAATTGGAAAGCATTTGATATAATACAAAGCGACAAACTTATGTTTTTGTTCGTCGCCAATGCTGCCGGTTGATTCCCGCAGGCGCCGGAGGGTAAAATTGGCGGTAGGGAAAAGGAGGATGAAGCTATGCCCAGAAAAAAGGATATACCGGAAATTGAGTGCTGCACGCCCACGGCTGTGCTTGCCGTTGAGGCTCCGAAGATGAAGCTTTATGCGTCCATCGCCAAGAACGATGCCGCAGAGGCCTTCGCGAAGCAGTGTACGCCACTTGCCGTGGAGCTGAAGGACGACGGGTGCTTTTCGAAGAAAGGGACCCTTCCGAAAAGCATTCCTTTTACCGCCAATGACATCGAAACCGAGCCCGGCGACGTGATCCTGACGGACGAAAATACCGTTGCCGTCTGCTACGGGAAAAAGGCTGTCAAGGCCGTAAGAATAGGCGAAAAGACCTACAAATCCAAGGAGCAGATTCTGAAGATATTCGGCGAAGGCGACGTGAACGTAAGGTTTTACCTTGAGTGGAGCGAGTGAGCGTGAAAACCCTGTTTCAGGTTTTCTATTGAAGATTTTTGCAACTTTTAACATTTTTCTCACATAGAAAAGCATCAGCCGAGACAAAAGGATACCCCTGCCCCAGGACGGAGGTATCCTTTTGTGACAAATTGTTTATGAGGCAAGACAACTAAATGAAATCGTCGCCAAGTAAAAAGTCGTAGATGTTAACTGTTAGAATACCGTTTTCGTCATACCAGGGAGATACAAGATCCTTGGTAACAATAATCTTCCTAAAAGAGTCATCAATCTTTTTGAAAGAATGTGTTTCCTGTATGCGCTTTTCTTCGTTGGGAAGAGAGTAAGCTGACTGGATATATACTCGACTCGATCCCAGGTTACAAACGAAATCCACTTCAAGACTTAACCGCTTTACGCTTCCGTCTTTTGTTTTTTCGACAACGGGCACAACACCCACATCGACATTGTAGCCTCGCATTCGGAGCTCATTATAAATTACGTTTTCCATACTGTGATTCGGTTCGAATTGGCGGAAATTAATCCTTGCATTACGAAGTCCGAGATCGGAAAAGTAGAACTTAGAGGGCGTTTCGATGTAGCCCCTACCCTTTATGTCATACCGCTTTGCTTCCTCTATGAGAAATGAATCTTCAAAGTAGCCAAGAAACCTGAGAATGGTGGCAGTAGTAATTGAAGATTTTTTAACGGTCTTGAAAGTGTTTTTAATCTTTTCAGGATTTGTCAGTGATCCGACGGAAGACGAAAGAATATTCAACAAATCCTCCAGTTCTCCTACTTTACGTACTTTGTTGCGGCTTACGATGTCCTTGATATATATTTCTTTGAAGAGAGTGTTAAGAAGGGCGATTTTCTCCTGCGGGGTTCTCCGAAGGACGACAAGAGGTATACCTCCGTAGAGCATATACTGCGTCAGCCCTTCGTACCTGTCGCCTTCCCATACAGTCATAAACTCCGAATAACTGAGCGGGTAAAGATGAACATCGTCGCCTCTTCCCTCAAATTCAGTAATTATATCGCTGGAGAGAAACTTGGCGTTGCTGCCGGTGACATATATGTCCATGTTGCTTCTGCGCAGATAACTGTTCAGCACAGATTCAAAAGCGTTTAATTCCTGAATCTCGTCAAGCAAAAGGAAGTACATGCCGTCGTCTACGACCTTCTCCCTGATGTATGCCATAAATTTTGAAGGGTCGACTTTTTTGTTCTCTGATTTCAATCGTATCAGGTCCTCGCCAATAAGCGAAAGATCCTCGGCAGAATCAAACGCAAAGCGGATAATGTGGTCTTCATTGACGCCAATGCTAACGAGGTAATTGTAAAAAATAGTGTTAAGAAGATACGACTTGCCGCATCTTCTGATGCCCGTTATCACTTTGATCAATCCGTTCTGCTTACGGGATATTAGCTGGTTAAGGTAATGGTCGCGATTGATTTCCATAAACAGCCCTCCTATTGAAGATTTTTGCAACTTTTAACAGTTTTCTCACATATTATCGCATCGAAAGACACTGATGTCAAGCTTCTATTGAAGATTTTTGCAACTTTTAACACTTTTCTCACATAGAAAAGCATCAGCCGAGACAAAAGGATACCCATCACCCAGGGCGGGGGGTATCCTTTTGTGACAAGACAGGCCTTTCACACGATGATATAATGAATGCGAAGACTTAATTATCCGGATTGGAGTATCCCCAATGACAGACCTTTCTGAGATGCCGGACAGTTCAAAAGGGACTGAATGTGCTGAAGCAATCGCAAATCTTAGAAGCGGGAAAGCCATGTCCCAGCAGGACCTGGCGGACAGTTTGTTCGTCTCAAGGTCGCTGGTGGCAATGTGGGAGACCGGCGCCAGGACGCCTGACAGCTACAGTTTGGAGCGCATGGCGGAGATGTTCGGCGTGGAGCCGGGGGATATTCTTGGCGACGTCAAGTATGCGTTTGTTTCAAGCCTGGAGAGGGAATTGATTGAGAGGGAGCTTGACGATTTCACAAGCAGCGGGCCTTCGCCAAGCGGCGCAGTAAACGGCGGCGCGACAGAAAGCGGCACCGAAAGGGCGGAGCGCATAATTGAGGATTTTTTCAAACGTATCGGCCCGCGGGACAGGGAAATCTTTATGAGCCGCTACTTCGCCATGAAGGCGCTGAAGACCATGGCGGAGGAGAACGGGATGAGCTTGGCGGCTGTGAAGAAAAGACTTTTCAAGATTCGAAAAAAGCTGAAGGCCTTTATACTGAGGGAGGAAAAGAAATGAACAGGGAAGATTTCAGAAAGGCACTCGCCAATGTGGGCAACCGCGAAGCAACGGACCGGGAGATAGAGCAGAAAAGGAAAGGGCCCCGTTTCAAGCCTGCGCTGATAGCAGCTGTGGTGCTGGCTGCAGCGGTATTGGCGGCGGGAATCATTGGCGTGTACGCATACAAGTCCTACGTGGAGCAAAACCTGCAGGAAAAGAAGGTCGAGCCTGCCCCCTCGAAACCCGCCAAGGCCCTTGCCCCCCTCACCGCGACCACCGTCTCAGAGCTCTTCACCCTTGATTCAATCGTCATCCACCGAAAAGATCTGCCTGCGGACCTGCAGCGGGAAATGAAAACCGGCCAAAAGTTTTCCTACAACGGCCTCAAATATTATGTCCAGACATCCGGCTATAACTCCGGCGTCATAGGCATCAGGCAAATCTCCCATGAAGACGCCGTCAAAGTGATGAATTTTGCGGAGTTAACCCAGTCCTCCGACCAAAGGAGCTACACCGAGGAAGAGGCGTATTACGTCTATCTCCTGCTGAGCCATTCCTTAGGCGGCGGTGAAATCGGTTTCTATGTTCCCGCAGAAATGCGCAACGGCCAGGTGATTGCAGTGTTTCAGGAAGAGGAAAACGTGCTGTTTGTGATTGACTGCATCTTTCAAAAGGACAGGGTTGTTTGCTTCAAAAAGGTGAGCCTTGATACCGTCAACAGCATGGGCCTGGTTCTTCCCCAAAAGGGGGAGCGGCTTGATTGCTCCGTTTTTGAAACGAACGACCATTACCTGGAAGGCCTTTCCTACAGGGAAATAATCAACAAGATCTATGAGCTTTGCGGCATAACCGGCAACGATCTGTATCCCTTCCTGCCCTGGCCAACACCTGAGGCTGAGGCCGATCCTTTCACTGAATCCTGAACCCGCCAAGGCCCCACCCGCGCCCCGCATTTAACCTTTGAACCTGTGCTGCCGCTGCCGCCAAAGCTATCGGTTTACTGCTGGCTTGTGAACTTTGTGCCGCAGCTCCATTGTGCAATGGAATTGTGGGGGAGGAATAGATGGTGTTTGGAGGTTGGGTGAATGGAATAAGAGATTAATCTTAGTAAATTCAAAATAGATCCTCTTGGAAGCCGATAGAAGAATGTAGTTTGATTTAAACAACAGATGGGAAGAAGTCAAGAGCGAATCCAAAAACCGCAGAGATTTCTCTCTGCGGCAACTCGTACTATCAACCTAAAGGATTATAGTCTTCTGAGCCCAAGGCCTTCATTTTGATAACACCTTCATTTGCAAAAGCATCTGTTACGGTCCGGTCTCTAAATTTGAATTTGTGTTCTTCACTCGTAAAGAATTCATTTCTTCCGATTCCGTATGATTGAATGAAGAGCTTTAAAGTGTCTTCAACAAACTGTTGATCAAATCGTCTTCGAAGATTGACTGCGCGTTCCCAAACAATGGGGAGAAGAATCAGCATGTATTTTAAACCCGCCATAGTTATAGCAGGGCCAGCTTCTTTTTTCCCAGAAGTGCTGAAATTAAATCCCACAACAGTTTGCCATGCTGACAAGTATGTGCAAATCACTTTAACCGTTTCTTCATCGGTTAACGCTCTCCCTCCAATAGACATATCCTGAACTTTTGCTTGCCTTAAAGCAGCAATTACTTCTTTTGCTTTAACGCCGTTTTTTATTTTTTCAGCACTCATGACGATATGTCCTCTGAGTGGAAACTCATTGCTAAGCTTGGATACTATCCCATAGAACAACTTCTCATCATCTGAAAGCATTTGTAATTGGGATTTGAACCACATTAAAAGGTTGCCGCTTACTTTTTCTTGTTTTTCGTTGCAGCTGACAAATATTCTTCTGCGCTCCTCAAGCGTGGGGCGCTCATACATTGTAAACCCTATTTCAAAGTTTTCATCATCAGATATCTGCCGAATGCTGGGAAGAAATGAGTATAGTCTGTGCTGACCATCCATTACATCAATTGAATTAAGGAAGCTTTCAAATTCAGAGTCAGTCTCCGGGAAATCGATATAGTAAAAAACCTCTTCCCCATCTTTTTTTACTGCAAAGCGGTCGTCTTTGGTTGCAATAGTTAGAGTGTTGGGTAAAACACTCAATCCATCTGAAGCTACATACGCTGCAATGTCTCTGACGCGTTTTTCGTTAAGTGGTCTCTGAGCATCCTGAACTGTGCTCATTTCGATTTTTGTTGCGACTCTGACAAGGAACCTCGGGTCAATTTTGCCAATATAGCATATTATCCCATGTTGCGTTATTTTTTGAAGATATATCCTTTTCATTTTTTCCTCCTTTAGTTCAGATTTATCATACTTTTGAATATGTAATCTGTATGCGCGCTTTTGCATTCGTTACATGTGTCACACAAATCCTGGTAATTATCTTCTAATTCGTCGCCGACCAGCTTCCAGGGAATAATGTGATCGACGTGAATTTTAGACCAATCTTCTCCAAGATCCTCGCCGCAAGCCATACATTTTCCACCTTGTTTTTTATATAAAGCCATCTTAACAGAAAGCGGAATAGGTTTACGGGAACTCTGTTTCTTAAGATTAGCTGAAAACCATTTGCTTAACAGTGCGGCATCTTCGGATGAGAGATCATATCCTAATGAATTTTTGATTAGGGCGGCTGTTGTTTGGCTCCTGTCTTTTGTTTGTCTAAAAACGGTTTTAACTCTTTCGCGGTATTTTTCATCTTTATTCATTCTGGCGCATATCTTTTGGAACATATTTAACAGAAATGTCTTCCGGTATTCCGCTTTTATCTCATCATTTGAGGCGAGTTCTTCCAGTGTTGCCATGTGTTTCCTCCTGATAGGTCATTTGATATCGTTGTTTAAGAAGAATGACTTGGTTCACCAAGCACTCCTTTGATTCTTTCTATGTTTTTGTTAAAGAACTGGGTAATCCGAAGATTCCCAAGCCGAAATACGTGTTATCTCATTTTCTCAAGTTTACTATGGTGTTTTCATTTTTATTGTTTAGTTCGGGTTTTTGTTCCAAGAGCTTTACCTTATTGACGGAGTGGTAAGGTTTTCACATCCGTGATACCTATGCCTGATACAGCCGTTTATGAAGTTGACGGTCTTATAACTTTTTTGCACAACACCGTATTTTCTAGGTAAAGATTTATAGATTCAGACATCTGTTCCAGTGATGGAATATCCACTACCTGATTTTTCTTTAATGGATGTGTCCATTGAAAGATATCTGGACATACTCCAGTTTTGCTTAACTTGATTTAGAGTGTCAGTCATTGTGAGTATGTTATCATCTTATAATTTGCCAAAGATTCTTCAATCAGGTCAGAAAGTTGTCCGATAGCAATTTCGCTGTGTCTTGAACATGATGATATCAGATGTTTAGTATCCACGAGAAGGCCAAGAACGTATGCGTAATTCAGTGAATCAACTGAGTATGATTCCCAGTCAGCGGTTCCAACGCTTACGAATTTATAAGGCGTATTTGTTTTTGATTGAAAAGGCATAATGAATGCGTTGAATACATCATTTGCCGGAACTTCATTCATTCCTGAAATGTGTTTTCCATAAGTTATCTGCTTTTGGATTGATGATGTTTGAGGAAGATCTCCTTTCAAACCTGTGACCCCATATTGATAATACTTAGCATCAAGGACATAGATTTTTCCACGGTACTTCATAATAGTATCGGGTTCAAGGGCGCTACTTTGTTTAAGTTTCCCATTTTCGATTATATGCCAAGTGGCATGAGGGAAATATCGTTCTTTGTCGGATTCACCAAATACATAGTCAACCAGTCTTTCCCAGACATATTCAAATTTTGTAACGCCTATTCGAGCATTCAGATTATCAACGCTTCCTTTGTTATCAAGAAGAACGTTGATCATACTCCGAAAGAGTATCTTCTTTTCGTCATTGAAAGTGTTATTAAACTCTTCCTCTAATACAGAGACGAACAGCTTTTTATCGGTTTTAATTCTTGGCTTTTGAGGAAGATAATCGGAAGAAAAGTAAAGCCAGCCGAATTTGAGGAAACTCTTATAAACACAGTATTCATGAATGTGTGTTATTAAATTGTCTGTATTGATTTGGTTTGTTTTTGTCTGGAAGCTCAAATATACAACGTTGTTTCTGTCGATATGCGGTTGTTCTTGCTGTATAGTGCGTTTCCAATTGATTTTCCCTTTAACCGATTCAACGTATTTTATCTCTCTCTCAGAATAATAACCGTGCGCGAGGAAATCCTGAATAATATACTGATAAGAGTATATCGGTAAATCGGAGATATCATCGCCTTTTTCATGTTTAGAACCGTCTGAACGATCGGAGAATTGTTTCAAGACGGAAAGCAATCTAAAAACATCTTTTCTTTGTTCTTTTTCATCATCCGATATATTGTAACCGTGAGGGAAAACCACTTCGGGACTCCCGTTGTGGAAACGAACGCCTACAAAATTATCTTCAGATTCTTCGCTTGTTATACAGTATCCTTTTCGCATAATTTCTCCTATAACAAATCAACTGTCAGAGGCCCTGGCTGTCCCTTCCTCGACATATTGAAAATGAAAATCATCGGAAAAGACTTCGAAGTAATTTGATTTGAATCCGTATATTAAATCTTCAAGTGTCTTGTATTGCGATTTAAATACTTTCTCGTGGTCGTATTTAAATGCATCATTCCATAGATACATCAAAATCTTTTCGCTGAACAGATCTGCGTCATGCAGTTCACGAGGCTGAACAAAGAACGCGCCTAAGCGTTTATCCTCGCTTCCTATGTTTCCTTCGCTAATTTCAACTATCTTTGTATTAATGGCGGTCAGAAAGCTCTTCCAGCTAACATTTGTGCCGCAGATCAATTCATCGGAAAAATAGCATGTGTTAATATTGTTAAATATGCTTCTCATGCTCCATCTGCGTTTAAATGCTGTATCTAATGTAAATACATTCTGATCAGCAGTGTTCATTGTTGCAAGAATAAACAGATTCTTGGGAATTTTGATCTGATGTTCAGCGTCTCCGTAAACTTCTTTTGCAATATCAGAGTTGTTTATACCATACTCGCTCTCGCCGTCAATCCTGTCGAGAAGTTGAAATATTTCACCAAATACAGCTGGCGCATTTCCTCTGTTCAACTCCTCAATGACAAGATAATAGTTGTGATTGCTATCGTTAACTGCATTGCGGAGTATTCTTGTAAAAGGTCCCGGGACAAAAGGATATGAAATATGACCGTCGTTGTTCTCTGGAAGTATTTGACCGACAAAATCAGTGTAAGTATAGTCGGGGTGGAAAACAACACGTTCCATATAACTGCTGTCATCGCAAAAATGATCTTTAATATAGCGGCTCTTGCCACATCCGGGAGCGCCATAGAGAATGAGGTTTTCTCCTTGCTTGACTTCGTGCTTTTTAATAACTGTTCCAGGGGCAATTAGACTTGCCAGCCATTCAACAAATTTGCTCCTATATTCGGGGTACCAGTTGTTGCATACATAATACTGTTTTTCGCCCAATTCAAACTGATTTGGGTAGTATCTATTGATTCCACTAATATAGCACTGCTGTGTGTACGATAGAGAAAGATTCACTTCCATAAGGATAGCGTAGATAGGAAATCCGCATTTTGAATGGCATAATTCCTTACTCGTTAATATAGCCAGGTTTTCTTCATTCAGTAAACCCTGTTCTTCCATTATCTTTAGGCAGGCAAAAATGAAATCCTTGTTTGAAAGACTTATAATATGGCCCCAATCAATTATTTCTGAAGGAGTTGTTCCTTCTGTTTTGATATCCATATAGTGTTGGTATGATGCCTTGTTGGTATTAAAAGCCACACCGTCTTCTGGAATCCACAATTCATTGTAGCTTAAAATATCAAAGAGATCCGCTTTGTTTTCTAATGTCAGACCGTCGTGATGAATATATAGTTCTTGATTATCGTTTTCCGCAACACATCCCGACCAGGTTAAAACCTTAGTCATTTCTCTTATTTGCCTTTCCTCGTGTTTCCAATTTCTGTTTTCGGAATTGGTTTCAACGTTTGAAGGCAAAATATTAGTTCTTCTGAAATCATTGATATCAAATACCAGCTTTGAAATGTTCGGAGTTTTGGTTTTTGCAATATCTTTGTTGTAAAAAAAGAAATTCAAAATCTCTTCTCGCGAAAGATGAGCGGAACCCGGGAACATCATATTCATAAAATATAAAGCTTGCAATATCAATCTCATCGGTGCAATGGTAATGCCATCTGCTACGCAATCATCAAGGGATTCGGGAGTTCGCGGATTTGGAAACTGAAACTTCTTGATAAAGTTGAGAACTACTTCTCGAACATTCCCTTCTGCACATGCAGATGCACAGTTACTACTTTTTGCGAGATTAAAATAGAAACCGAGCGTTAAAATATTGTTGTTTTCGCTTTTATCTTCAATTGCAGAAGGAACACTGTCCGTCACGAAAGCATTGCCTGCTTTTCGTAAAGTGTCAGCGAGGGTTGATATCCTCAAATCGTTTGTAAACAGGTAATGGTACATTTCAACTCTCCTCATTTATAAGATCATATATGGCATTGCCAATTGCTTTTGCCAACATCGGAGGAACAGCATTTCCAATCATTTGATATGCGTTTCCTCTACTGCCGACGAATTCAAAATCATCCGGAAATGATTGCAATCTTGCTGCTTCCCTAACAGTAATTGTTCGCTGTTGAGTGGGATCGTAATGTATGAAACGATTTCCGTCTTTGTATAAGTGCGCGATAATAGTAGTACTCGGCTCGTCAGGATCGAGGACGTGATAACGATGAATTGGCGAACTTGAACCTATTTTTTCCGCATATAGCTGACTGATTTTTTGGCTGTCATATTCATGTCTTCCGGATGCAACGTCTTCCTCAAGAATTCTAAAGGTATCCATATCTCTTAGGTTGCTATACCTCGGGGAATGCCATGAAACCTTGCATTCCGGAGTACTGTGTGAAATCTTGCGCGAATGATGTTCCTCATCATAATAAGGCATACATGCTGGAAGATCTCCTATTGCATCGCGAACAGTATACACTTTGTTTGAAAGATAACGAGGCATCAACTCATTGTAAAATCGTTCTAAGATTTCTTGTCTGTTTGCAAAAGAATCCTTATTTAATCCAACAATTACAACGCGCGCTCTGTTTTGTGGAACCCCATAATCAGCGGCATTAACCTGGGCGACTTTGAGATCTGCAATAATCTCATAACCAATACTGTCAAAGCCGCTTCTTATAAGGTCAGTGATTGGTGTGCCGCTAGGAGAAGCGCTTAAGATGCCAGGTACGTTTTCAAATACAAAAAGCTTTGGACGGTATCTGTTAACAACATTTAAATAGTGTTCAAACAGGTAGTTCCTGTAGTCGTTTTTCATGCCGTTTTCATCCCGAACCCGTCCAGCAATAGAATATGCCTGACAAGGTGGGCCGCCAATAATAATATCGATCCCATCTGCACGATTAACAAAGTAATCTAATCCTTTCCCAGATCCAAATTCTTGATCATTCCACCCCACAAATAGTTCTTCCTCACGTTGTATATCGAAATGCATAATGCTGTCATACGCATCTCCTTTCCCCCATTTGTCCTTAGCTCTTTTTCTAAGAGTATTGACTTGAGGCTTGAGCCATTCGACAGCAGCGACTTCTTTGTATTTTCCCGTTTGCATAAATCCTTCTGTAAGACCGCCACATCCAGCAAACAAATCAACCATCTTAATGGTCGTTTGAGTGTTAAGAGTCTTTTTCAACTCTTCTGCGACAGCTTGCCCAAGAAGCGGCGGAACAGCATTTCCGACTTGTTTGTATTGTTCCGATTTATTTCCGTAAAAGATAAAACTATCAGGAAAACTCTGCAGCCTGGCGCTTTCTCTAACAGTGGGAATTCGATTGTACTTGTAATGGAAATGCGATCGATGACCTGTGTTAATAGTCAGCGATGGCTTGTTCCCGTCGTAGCGAGTTAATGCTTCGTGATATTTGTACAGCTTGCGATACTCATCCGGCAGTGCTCTGAAGTTTTTTCCCTCAGGAACAAGGGATATCATCTGTCTTGTTTTTTCTATCGGAATACTTCCGATGTGATTATAAACAGCACAAGAGCCTTTGCGCATAAGTTTTTGATACTCTGTCCTTGGAGCGGTGGCATAGTTTTGGACTTCGTCTCCGTAAATGATTTCGCCACTCTCTAGCTGTAAAGTTGGAAGGTCGTCTATTGCATCGGCACACGAGACATATTGTTTTTTTGTCAGTTTTGCCGCTGGAAAGACAAAATCCGAGAAACTATCTCTAAGACCAACAAAGAAAACCCTTTTACGAATCTGCGGAATTCCGTAATCTGGAGCATATAGCAATTTAGGCGTCATCTTATATCCGATTTCGCAAAAGTCCTGGATAATTCTCTTGGCACCAATACCATCATTAGTTTGGAGCATTCCAGGAACATTTTCAAGAACAACAGCACGGGGCTTTAACCTTTCTGCAAGTTTGACCATCGCAAGGTAAAGCGAATTGCGTTTGTCGTTCATATCTCTTGGGCCCGCAATCGAAAAACCTTGGCATGGTGGTCCCCCAATAAGAACGTCAAGTGTAATATTTCTGTTTTTCAGGTCTTCTTCAATAATGTTAATGTTGCCATGATCAAACAGATTGAGTTTCATGGCCTTTGCGGAACCGTGATTTTCTCTGAAAGTCTTTAATGCCGCATCGTCAAAATCAACTCCGAGAACAACGTCAAATCCAGCATCCATGAATCCCTTTGACAGACCACCCGCCCCGCAAAACAGGTCCAGCACGGTAAGTTTCTTACCCATTATTGCTCCTCCCCGAAATAGCCAAACCATTCACTTTCTATTATCTCATACGATAATTCGTGAGTTTTACAAAATGATTTTATTTTTTTTAAGGCGGAAAGATTCGGCTTGCATTTTCCGTTTTCCCATCTGTTAATGGTAATGACTGACACACCCATTTCATTCGCAAATTCTTCTTGTGACATGAAGGCTTTTTGACGAGTCATCTTTAATACATCAGGTAGTGACATTAACCCTACGCTCCCTTTGCAATTGATATAATCCATTTTATCACCGGCCTATCATTTTATCAAGAGCAATGCGCATAATAATCGGATCAGATTTTTGAAAAATAATTATACGATAATCTACTAAAACAACAATGATATCTTGAAAAGTCGGTGACTATTGTGTAATAATATGCAATGGATTTTAGTTGCTGAAACGAATGCATGGGTAACTTTCGTTATTTGCAGTTAACAAAAATCGTAACTATAGATAATTCCGTCACATAGAAGATTCTTCTTAAGATATCTTCGTTTTAAAAATGAAGGATCACTATAGGCAGTCAGAGCCCGTAAGGGTATCTCAAATGTTTCCGTTTGAGTATGCCTTTGATTCAAGGTTAATCTTTGGGAATCTAGATTTTTAAATGAGGAACTACGGTGATACCCCGGTTATAGTTGGATGAAGATATGAAAAAAATCGATTTACATATTCACACTGTCAAAACACAAAGTGATCGAGATTTTGAGTTTTCTCTTAAAGTCCTCAAAGACTACGTAAAAGAAAAAGCTCTTGATGCAATTGCAATAACAAACCACAATCTCTTCGATGAGGCACAGTTTAATGAAATTGCTATCGCTTTAGCAGAAATCACGACAGTGTATCCAGGAATTGAGATCAATATAGGGACGACAAAAGGCCATTTGCTTGTAATCGCTAATTCTTCAAATGTTGCAGACTTTGCAAGTCGTTGCGCCAAAATTCAAGAGCATATTGTCAGTCCATGCATGTCTGTTTCTGTTCAAGAGTTCATGGAAATATTTCCTAACCTAAGCCAATACATGCTTATCCCGCATATGGAGAAGAGCCCAGCGGTGGACGCATATACGCTATCAATGCTAGGTGATTATATTTGCTGTGGCGAAGTAGGTAGCATAAAGAAGTTTGTTTACTACCAGAAAGACGACGCTAAGCCGACGCCCGTCTATTTCAGCGATTTTAGGCCGGTTGAAGATGTGGTATTTCCGATTAGATCTACATTTATCGATACAGATGATATTTCTTTGCCTTCACTAAAGCTATGCCTTCAAGACAAGACGAAAGTTATGTTGTCTGCAGAAAACGGAAATAGACAATTTACTGCACTGCCGTACTTGATGCTTTCAACCGGTCTTAACGTGATTATTGGTGGTCGTTCGTCAGGGAAGTCTTATACACTGAATCGCCTCAATGAGCAGTATGAGAATGTGAAATACATTCGTCAGTTTCAATTGTTGGAAGTGGATCCATCAAAAGCTGAGCAGGTTTTTTCTGAGAAGCTTGCTGCAAAGCAAGGGACAATTACACGTGATTATTTCCTCCTGTTCAGCAAGGTTGTTGATGAGGTCAAGGATATCTCTCTTTCTGATGATAAAAAAGCGGTAGAGGATTACATCACTTCTCTTATAAAGTATGCAGAAGAAACAGAACGTTCAGATGCATTTTCAAGATGTGCTTTTTATTCTGAAAGTGAGTACTCCACAGATAATCAGGAGAGTATCACTGAGTTGATCGAGGCGACAAAGAAGCTTTTGGATTCCGTACAATATAGAGAAATCATAGAGCGAAACATCAGCAGAGAATTACTTGTTGCCTTGTTAAAGGATTTAATCACAAAATATCAAATTGAGCGTGAGTTAGTATTGAAAAAGCTATGGGTAAATGATTTGCTTTCTGACATCAAGCGCGGATTGCAATCAAGGACCGCTGCAACAAGAATTGAAGATGTTGATTTTTATAATGTCCAGATGAATTCGGTTAAGATTGACAAATTCAATCGAATAGTAAGAGCGCTACAGCGTGAAAACGTAATTTACGAAAAAGAAGTTGAAGGCTTTAAAATCCAAGCACGAAAACGGAAATATAATGGCGCTGGTGAGTTAAAAACACATAGCGGTAAGGTCGTCTCATTTTCTTCAATATTCTCGCAGTACAGCGCGAGTCCATATGATTTTTTACTTGGATTAAAGAAAATAGCGGAATTACCAAGCGATAAGTACTATGAATATTTTGCTAAAGTTGAGTATGTAATTTTAAATAGCTATGGATGCGAAGTTTCTGGAGGAGAGAGAGCTGAGTTTAATCTCTTGCAAGAAATAAACGATGCATATCAATACGATATGTTGCTGATAGATGAACCGGAATCATCTTTTGACAATATTTTCTTAAAGGAGCGGGTAAACCACATTATCAAAGAAATCTCACAACAGATACCGGTGGTGATTGTTACTCATAATAGTACTGTGGGTGCATCTATCCACCCAGATTTTGTTGTTAATACGGTTAGAACAATCACAGGGAAGAAAGCACAATATGATGTTTTTTATGGTGAACCAGGTAGCAAAGAACTGAAAAACTGTACCGGGGAAAAAGTCAGCAATTTGAGGGCAACTTTGGATTGTCTTGAGGCCGGTGAAATAGCATATAACGAAAGGCGTAGAGATTATGAAATACTTAAAAATTGAGAACGGGAAGGGTCTATTCCTTCGTGACAATGGTCAGACGGAACAGGTCGATAAAATGACTAAGGACGACGTGCTGTATTTGATAGATAAAGCAACATCTACCGAAGAAACGTTTGAAGTTGATCCTTTTGACGAAAATAGTATACAAAACGAAGCTCACAAAATAATATATCGAAGTCTGTATAGTAAATTTTTAGAACTTCTTGAGAATAAGACTCGATTTGCCGAAGAAAGTGTTTCACAGTTCAAAGAGGCAATTGAAAAATACCAAGCTAACTAATGCATTATATTCAGACTAATGTTTTTTATCGGGCGGCATTGTTTGGCAGCTTTCATTTGGCGTCTTATAACAAGTGGCACCGTGAGGAAGCTGGTTGTATAGCTTATCGATGTAATCGAAGGAGCTGCTTCATCATGGAAAACCGTTTAAAATCAGTGCATTTTTTTCGATAAAAACGCCGGTGAATATCCCCATAATTCTACGAGAGAATCAAATAATATCACCGTAGTGATACAAAATCCCTCAAACTCCTTGCCAAACTATCACTGTAGTGATATAATATTGGCGATTTCAGAGGGAGGTGCAGCGCTATGGAGAAGTTGATAACGATATATCACGGTTCTAAGCAGATCGTTGAGACGCCTGTTTTTGGCGGGGGAAAAAAGAACAACGATTTCGGCTTGGGGTTTTACTGCACCGAAAGCAATGACCTTGCGAAGGAGTGGGCCGTTTCCTCGCTGCAGGACGGTTTTTCCAACAGGTATACGCTTGATACTGAATACCTCAACATACTGAATCTCAACAGCCCGGACTATACCATTCTGAACTGGATTGCCGTACTTGTGGAACACCGCATTTTTTCGATAAAAACGCCAGTGGCGAGGAGAGCGAAACAGTACTTGATCGAGCACTTTAGCATTAATGTGAATGCCTTTGATCTGATTGTCGGATACAGGGCCGATGACTCCTATTTCGATTATGCGGAGGCTTTTGTCAACAACGGGATTACGGTGGAGCAGTTGGCGCGTGCAATGAGGCTTGGGAAGCTTGGCGAGCAGATTGTCATCAAGTCCCGGTTTGCTTTTTCAAAGATTAAGTTTGAAGGGTTTGAGAGCGCCGAAAAAGACACCTATTACGTGCTCCGGAAAGCACGGGATGACGCCGCCAATAAAACCTACCTGGAGATACTGGAGGAAGAAGCGGACGGCTTGTATATACAGGACATTATGAGAGGAGAGATCAAAAACGATGACCCGCGCATACCGAGAAATTAATTTGAGTGATGCACAGACGGTGCTTGGCGATGCATTTGACTATGCGGTAAACACTTGTCAGATTCCGGGCGGTGATTTTGTGAAGCTTTTTGCTGCAAGCTCGGTGAGTAAACGGATGGAGAACGGCGAGGCGGCTTTGCTTTCAGGGAAGAGCGGGATTGAGATTGCCATCGATGTGGTTTTTGAAACCACCGGCAAGCAGCTTGAGACGGAGCCCCGGGAGCGTATGGAGCGGTCTGCGGAGTACTGGATCGGGTGGGCCTTGGCGTATTATCAATGGTACTCGTCAAGGCGTTACGGTGAAATCTTCAAGGCGCTGACCTTCGATGACCTGCGGAAGATGTATTTCACCCTCCACGAGGCGGATATCACGAAGTTTGTGGATGTGGCGGATGAGAGGGTCAGGGAACACTTTAAGGACACCAACCTGAAGCGGATTCGCACCACCTATGGGTGCACCCAGGCGGAACTCGCCAATGACTCCGGCGTCAGCCTCCGTTCAATCCAGATGTACGAGCAGCGCCGCAAGGACATTAACAAGGCAAGTGCAGAAACCTTGTACAGCATCTCAAAAGTGCTGGGCTGCACCATGGAAGACTTGATTGAGAGATAATGGCGGTCGCTTGCAAAAAACTTTGCGACAGGAGAAAAAAGTAAGCGAATGTCAGTACCTATAGAAGAAACGGTTTTTAAGCGTAAGCGGTTTGTGGCGGAGGCAATGGAGAAGTTCGGGTTCGTCAGGACCGGAGAGGGGTTTGTGTACGAGGCGGATATTCTTGGCGGTGATTTTCACGCGGTTGTTACGGTGACGGAGAAGGGCTGCGTCAGCGGCAGGGTCATTGACAATATGAATGAAGAGGAATATGCCCCGCTGCGGATGGACAGTTTCAACGGCGGGTATGTGAATTCGGTTAGGCATGCGTATGAGGAGTTTCTTGGCGGTGTTGCGGAAGGGTGCTGCAAGGAGGTTGTGTTTGCGTCCGACCAGGCGAACAGGGTTGCAGAGTTGATTTTGTACCGTTATTCGGTCAGCCCGGATTTTCCCTGGGGGCAGAGTCAGTACGCCGGAGACGGGACTTTTCGCCATCCGGAAAACAACAAGTGGTTTGCGCTGATTATGAATATCAGGTGGAATTCGCTTTTGAAAAACGGCAGTGAGGAGACGGTGGACATCGTGAACCTGAAGATTGACCCGAAGCAGGCTGCGGAACTCGCCAAAAGGCCGGGTGTGTTTCCGGCTTATCACATGAATAAGAAAAGCTGGATCACGGTTTTACTGAATGAAACCTTGTCTGACGGCGAAGTCATGAATTTGGTTGACAGGAGTTTTAATTTGACAAAATAAAGGAAAGCAGCCGGTAAACCGGGACCCCCGGCAGTACGGCTGCACAGACATTGGCGAGGACCTTGAAAACCTGAACGAGCTTTTGGGGCGGTGGGCAAATGATCCCTATGACCACTATAAAGAGATGATTTCGGAGACCCATAAGGCCCTGAAGAAGGCCCGCAGGATAAAGTAATCAGGCAGGAAAAAGTAAGCAACCGGGAGAAACTGTATGAATATCACCCAACTTAAATATGTTCTTGAGGTGGCTGCGTCCTCCTCCATGCGTGAGGCCTCCACGAAGCTTTACGTCTCACAGCCGGCTCTCTCGGCAAGCATCCGGGAGCTGGAGGACGAGCTTGGCATCCTCATTTTCGAGCGGACCAACAAGGGAATTTCCCTCACCGACGACGGCCGTGAGTTTCTGACATACGCCAAGAAAGCCGTTGGCCAGTACGGGATTCTCGAGGACCGGTACCTGTCAAAGGACGCCGGCAAGGAAAAGTTCTCCGTCTCCACCCAGCACTACAACTTTGCCATCAAGGCTTTCACCGACGTCATCAAGCGCATGAAGCCTGAAAAATACGTTTTCTCCATCCATGAGACCAAGACGAAAGAGGTGCTTGACGATGTGGGGACCCTGAAGAGCGAGGTGGGCATCATTTCGTTTTCGGGCACCAACGAGGCCCTGATCAAGAAGATTTTTCGCGACTGGCAGCTGGATTTCACGCCTCTCATGCGGCGGGACACATACATTTACGTCTGGGAGGGCCATCCTTTTGCGGGCAGGAAGGAGATTTCCATTGACGAGATGAAGGACTACCCCTGCGTGTCCTTTGACCAGACGGGCGACGGCAACTTCTACATCACGGAGGAGGCATTGGCGGATTACTCATTCGACAAGATGATCAAATCCGACGACAGGGCCACCACCATGGAGATTATTGCGGAGATTGGCGGGTACTCGGTGGGCTCCGGAATGCTTTCCAGGAAGGACTCAATCCTGAAGGGCCTGGTTTCCATCAAGATGAAGGAGGAGGACCCCCTGACCATTGGCTACATTGTAAGGAAGGGCAGCGCCTTGTCCCGTTACGGCGAGGAATATGTAAAAGAGTTGCTTAAATATAAAGAAATCTAAAGGACATCGCCAATGCCGCGGCCGTGTTTGTGATAACCAACGCTTATCACCGGCAATAAAATTAAACGAAGTTACAAACCTCTTGACGTGTTGTATAATGCACTCGTAAACAAACACAAAGGAGGCGCAAGCGATGTTCAATCCTACAGCAAGAAAACAAGATAACATGATGTGTTGGCGAATGCCTATCTCCCGGGCATGTGATGCGGCGGGGGCGTTCGATCATTCGTGTATGCGCCTCATAACATATTGACGATAAGAAAGTCGATACAGCCGTTGCCCGGGAGCTCAAAATAAAGCCCCCGGTTTTTTTACCAAGCATTCAAACTTAAAACCAAAACTGAAACACAAACAAGGAGATAAAACCATGAGTAACTATAGATTTGAAACATTACAGCTTCACGTTGGACAGGAACAGGCCGATCCGGCAACAGACGCAAGGGCAGTCCCGATTTACCAGACCACATCTTACGTGTTTCACAACAGCAAGCACGCGGCGGACCGTTTCGGCCTTGCGGATGCCGGCAACATTTACGGAAGACTTACAAACTCCACCCAGGACGTGCTGGAAAAAAGGCTCGCCGCGCTGGAGGGAGGAAGCGCGGCGCTGGCCTTGGCGTCAGGAGCTGCGGCAATCAGCTACACAATTGAGGCCTTGGCGGCAAACGGCGGCCACATCGTAGCCCAGAAGACCATCTACGGCGGCACCTTCAACCTGCTGGCCCACACACTTCCCCAGTACGGTATCAAGACCACTTTCGTGAACGTCCACGACCTTAAAGAGGTTGAGGCGGCCATTCAGCCTGACACAAGAGCTTTGTTCCTTGAAACACTGGGCAATCCCAACAGCGACATTCCGGACATCGACGCGGTGGCTGAGATCGCTCACAAGAACGGTATTCCGGTGGTCATCGACAACACCTTCGGCACCCCTTACCTGATCAGGCCCATCGAGCACGGCGCTGACATCGTGGTTCACTCCGCAACCAAGTTCATCGGCGGTCACGGCACCACCCTTGGCGGTATCATAGTTGAGTCCGGAAAGTTCAACTGGAAGGCAAGCGGCAAGTATCCGAACATTGCGGATCCCAACCCCAGCTATCACGGCGTTTCCTTCTACGACGCTGTGGGCCCCGCCGCTTTCGTCACCTACATCCGTGCGATTCTCCTCCGCGACACCGGCGCATCCATCTCGCCTTTCAACGCTTTCCTGCTCCTCCAGGGCGTGGAGACCCTCTCCCTCCGTCTTGACAGGCACGCTGAGAACACCAAAAAGGTGGTGGAGTACCTCGCCAATCATCCCCTGGTGGAAAAGGTCAACCATCCGTCCCTTCCCAACCATCCGGACCACGCCCTCTACGCCAAGTACTTCCCCAACGGCGGCGGCTCCATCTTCACCTTCGACATCAAGGGCGGCCAGGAAGAGGCCTGGAAGTTTATCGACAACTTGAAGATTTTCTCTTTACTCGCCAATGTGGCCGACGTGAAGAGCCTGGTGATCCACCCCGCCTCCACCACCCACTCCCAGCTTTCGGAAGAAGAGCTCCTTGACACAGGCATAAGGCCCAACACCATCCGCCTCTCCATAGGTACGGAGCACATTGACGACATAATCGAAGACTTAGAACAAGGTTTTAAGGCTATTAAGCATTAAGTGACGCAAAACAAAAAACTCGATTTTAGAGTCACAGTTGGTTATCGCTAGTTCTCTTTTGCGACTTGCGTAAAGAGCCAAAAATCAAAATAAGAAAGGAAACAAAACAATGGCTATTTATACTTCTGCAGATCAACTGATCGGAAAAACACCTCTCCTCGAACTCACACACATTGAAAAAGCTTACGACCTTAAGGCAAAAGTCGTGGCCAAGTTGGAATACTTCAATCCCGCGGGATCCGTCAAGGACCGCATCGCCAAGGCAATGATTGACGATGCAGAAGCATCCGGCAAGCTGAAACCCGGCGCCGTCATCATCGAGCCCACCTCCGGAAATACCGGCATAGGCCTTGCCTCCGTGGCAGCCGCCAGAGGCTACCGTCTCATCCTCACAATGCCTGAGACCATGTCCGTGGAGCGCCGCCAGCTCATCAAAGCTTATGGCGCAGAGATCGTCCTCACAGAAGGCGCCAAGGGCATGAAGGGCGCCATCGCCAAGGCAAACGAGCTTGCCGCCGAGATCCCCAACAGCTTCATCCCCGGCCAGTTCGTCAACCCCGCCAACCCGAAGGCTCACCGCGAGTCCACAGGCCCTGAAATCTGGGACGACACTGACGGCAAGGTAGACATTTTCGTTGCCGGCGTAGGCACCGGCGGAACCGTGACAGGCGTTGGCGAGTATCTGAAGTCAAAGAACCCCGCCGTCAAGGTCGTGGCCGTGGAACCTGCCACCAGCCCCGTGCTCTCCACAGGCGTTGCAGGCCCCCACAAGATCCAGGGCATCGGCGCAGGCTTCGTTCCGGACGTTCTCAACACCAAGGTCTACGACGAGATCATCCCCGTCACAAACGAAGACGCATTTGCCACCGGCAAGGCCATCGGCAAGAACGAGGGCGTCCTTGTGGGCATCTCCGCCGGCGCAGCAACCTTTGCCGCAATAACCCTTGCAAAGCGTCCTGAAAATGCGGGCAAGACCATCGTAGTCCTCCTCCCGGACACAGGCGACAGATATCTTTCAACCCCCTTATTCGCTGACTGATTTTTGGCTCTTTACGCAAGTTGCGAAAACGAACTAACGACAACCTGCTGAGCTTCATAAAGCACACAAGGTGTCTTACGACGATTTATCGCAACTTGCTTTGCGCGAGCTCCCCGCTTGCAGTACCTCCGTACAGCGTCGGGGTCGCGCACGCAAAAATAGCTCAAAAATCAGGATTCTACTTATAATTATGAAAAACAGAGATCAATTATTGAAAATAACTACCACAGCTGTTATGATTGCGCTGACCTGCGTGCTCACCATGCTGGTCAGAATCCCGTCCCCCACAAAGGGGTACCTTAACCTTGGCGACTGCGCCGTGCTCTTCGGCGGCTGGCTGCTGGGACCGATCTGGGGCACAATCGCGGGCGGTGTTGGCTCGGCCTTTGCGGATTTCTTCGCCGGCTACCCGCTATACATCCCCGCCACCTTGATTATCAAAGGTCTCATGGCCCTTATCGTGGCAACCGTTCCAGCAAGCCTTCAGAAGCGCAAAAACGCCCATCTGCGGGTAGGTCTTGTAATCAGCTCCGCGGCTGCGGAAGTGCTCATGGTGGCAGGCTACTGGCTCTATGAGGCGACGGTCATTGGCGAGGGCTTCGTACCTGCCTTGGCGGGTGTACCCGGCAACGCCGTCCAGGGAATCGTTGGCGCCGCGGGCTCCTACATCTTCGTGGAGGCCCTGAGCCACACCGGATTTTTCAAACTTTACGGGATTCGCGGATTTGCGAAAGGACAGACAAAATGAATTCACTCTATGAACAGGCCCGCACCGCTGCGGCCGAACTCATCAAAACCGCCAAGCTTCAGCCCGGAGACCTTCTCGTCGTCGGCTGCTCCTCCAGCGAGATCATAGGCGCCAAGATCGGCACCGACTCAAAGCCCGAGACCGCCGAGCAGGTTTTCCAAGCCATTTACGACGCCGCCAATGCCGCAAACGTCTTCCTCGCCGCCCAGTGCTGCGAGCACCTGAACCGCGCCCTGGTGGTGGAGAGCTCCTATGCAAAGGCTCACGGCCTGGAAATTGTCAACGTGGTGCCCCAGCCCAAAGCCGGCGGCTCCTTTGCCACCGCAGCCTACAGGCACTTTGCGGCCCCCGTCCTTGTTGAAACCGTCAAGGCAGACGCGGGCCTCGACATTGGCGGCACCCTCATCGGCATGCACCTGAAACCGGTTGCTGTCCCCGTGAGGCTTTCCCTGCAGCGCATCGGCGAGGCAATCCTCATCGCAGCAAGGACAAGGCCGAAGTTCATTGGCGGCGTGAGGGCGGTCTACAACGAGGATTTATTGTGAGTTCATAAAGATGATTTGATGATTTTGCCCCGGAAGCGATTTCGGGGCTTTTTTTGGGGCCTGATTGACTCAAAAACGCTAAAAACAGCGGTGAAAACAGCAGTCCGATGTTGTTTTCACCGGAAAAAATGTGGTACATTCACAACCGGGCAGCATGATTCATTGACGTAAATGTAATATAAAAAGCCAAAGAGAAGCCTTGAAAACGCCGGTTCCCCGAAACAGGAGAACCGGCGTTTTTGAAACTAATTCATTTTTAGCAAATCAACAACCGTGCCGCCGGAAATGTACCAGATTCCGCCAATCTTGGAGAATAGGGCGTTGTAGGTCAGTGTTTTTTCACCGTCCCGGCTTCTTGCGGTTATGGATACTTCGGCGTGCTCCCCGTCGGAATTGACAATTTCAATGTGGTCGTCGAGCTTGTACTCAAAATCGAAGAGAGCTATGGGACCGTTGTAATAAGCCGGATTCACGGAGACCATGATGTCTGTCGTTAATTCGCCTTCCCAGGGATAATAAGCGAACTGACTGCTGTAATCGGTTTTGGGGTCTAAAAGATAAGCCAGTGAGTCGGCGGTTTCCTTGGCGAGAACGGAGTACATCTCTATGGAAAGGGTGTCGAGGGTCTTTCGCGAAAGATGGAAGTAGGGCCCGTACTCTCCCTCCAGGAAGTTTTCGTTATACCGCCAAACCGGTTCTGCCGCCAAGACATCCGGCGAGTACCTCAATTCCCTGTAAATATCCATGAAGCCGTTGAGGACCCTCAGGGCGGATTCGGCGTTTAGAACGCCTGCGTCCTGTTTTGTGGTATTGTCGTATATTACCCAGGCCGCTTTTATATCTCTGTAACGGTCCGCGGTTATTTGACCCCATAAAACGTAGTCAGAGATGCTGAAGCCTTCAGTGAATTCCTCAAAGGATCTTTGGGTGAACATTTGCGCAATGTTGTAGGCCGGGACGGTTGTGATTATCGTATTAAGCGGGTAGAGCTCGCCGTTGTAATAGAGAACGTGAGGGTTTTTGAAGCATTGGCGGATTTGATCCTCGTTGTTCGAGTACAATGTTTCCACGTCATCGCAGGTCAGATAGGAGGACTCAAAGTAGCCGGACCAGCTCATCCATTTTGCGAATTCCAGCATTTCCTCTTTGGGAATCTCGTATTGGCGGATTTCGCAATACAGGCGAGGGAGGTCGTTCCTTGACAGCTCGGCGGAATCGTAGGTTTTGTTTTCATCGCGGTAATACTCGCACCAGCTGAAGTCGGGTATTCTGAACAGACCGGGGCCTGAGTAGTTGGACCGCTTTTTCTGTGGAACCGAAAGCTCCTTCCACGCAGCATATTCTTCCGGATTGGCAAGCCGCCAATCAATCCATTGGCAATAATCCTTCATGTAGTCCTCGTAAACCGGTGGCGGCAGCAGAACCGGAACGAACGCGTCATCTTTCATAAAGTAGGTTCTGAGACTGTCGTAGAACTGTTCATACTCGCTTTTGTTCGCACTGTGGGGAGTTATGACGGTTCCTTTCGGTGGGATTTCGAAGGGATAGGAGCCTTCTTCGCCTTTGGGAACGGAAACAATCCATGCCGAGGTGTTGTTTTTGTAGGCGTCTGCCTTTCTTGCGGCGTCATTTACAATGATAACCGTGGAATTCTCCAGGTAGTAACAGAAGGCTTTGTAGGCTGAGGATTTATCGTATAAATAGGAGTAAACGTCAATCACGCTCACATCGTCCCAGTCCAGCATGAGGGGGAGGCACTCGGACTGCCTGTAGGAGATTGCTGTGAGATCACTTGCGGAAAGAACCGCTTTTGATTGGTCCTTGTTGAGAAGAAGAATCTCGTATCTGCTATTCGGATAGTTGGGGGTTTTGCACACGCAGTACTGTCCGGGTGCGAGGGTTTTGGGGTCTGAAACCGTTGACGATCCCGGTTTGTTTGAAATAACTGAGGACTTGCCAAGGTATCCAACGGCTGAAAATTCACCCGGCGTGGCTTCGGGTACGGGAGTCACCGTCTCGCCCGCAGTCGGGGTAGGTTCTGAAGGTATTGGCTGATTTGTTTCACTATTGCAGGAAACAACAATAATCAGCAGTATCAAAAGCAGCACTGACAATACAAAACGTTTTTTTACCATATATTCTCCTCCTAAGGAATAAATCATTCAAAAACCGTGTCCGGCATGCAAGACAAGTCTCTGAAACGCACATAATGATTTCACTGATATTCATTGTAACTGCACCGTTTTTTTTGTCAAGTCACAAAATGTTTCATTTACAATATGTTAATAATATTATCGCCGTAAAACCCGAATGTAAGCTGCGCCCGCAGTACGGGGTCCTCTTTTTCGGCTGGGTTTGAGGTGCTGAGGGCAGCTGTGAAGGGCCCTGCGGGGACCATCAGGTTTGACTCAAAGGGAATCTCGCGGCTGTTGCCGTAACGGTCGAGGAGAAGCGCTTTTTTGCCGTCAAATTCGATAAAATCGGTGGAGCGGAGCAGGCAGTTGAACGTTGCCGATGTGTTTCCGATGGTGACGGTCGGGTTCTCTATGTTGACAAACCTGTGGGCGCGGGAGGTGACTTTCGATAGGGTGACGCCGGAAGTGTCGCCTTCGGATTCGATCGATATTTCGGTGACGCGGTCGTTGTTGAAGGGAGTGCGGAAGACTCCGTAGAGCTCCTCGCCCTGTTCGAAGTTGTGGTCGGTGCGCTCGCCGTTGTCGGTTTCAATCAGCAGAAATTCGCGGTCGCCAATGAAATCCGTGTCAATCACATACTCGGCAAAGCCTTTTTCGCCTTCGGTCCCGCAGCGCAGCTTGACGGCAATTTTGGAGCCCGGTTTGCCGTTTCCGTGTACGGTTACGTGCTTGGCGAGGCAGTCCGTGATGTCAAGCTCCTGTGCAAAAGCTTTTTTTGAGGGGAAGGGGATGCCGGAGGCATTGGCGGCAGGACCGATAAGTGTCTTCAGGTCGCTGTTTTCGGCGGAGAGGAGGGCCTCGATGCGCACAAAGGGCTGCTGGGTACCGAAGGGGTTGTCAAACTTGGCGGTGTTGCGGGAGCTGTCCGAGAGGTCGTAGAGCTTTGCTTTTTGGTAGGAGGCCTCCTGGAAACCGCTTTCGTCGGGGAGAAGGCGCAGAGAGTACTTAGAAGCACGCATTTTTTCGCGCACGGCGGCTGACACGGCTCCGGATTTTCTGAGATCGTCGTATTTTTTGTAGAGAAAGACGTTGCGGCGGAGGGCCGGGTACTTTTCCAGAGCTTCGGGGGTGAGACCATTGAAGACGTTGGGGAAGTTGTAAGCCACGGCAAGGGAGCCCATGTGGTCGATGTCGTCAGTGTGCTGGTATTTGATGTGCTCGTTGCCGGGGTAGCGGTCGTCCAGGGGGTAGAAGTCGTACCAGCCGAGAATCGGAACGCCGAATAAGTCGATGAAAGCCTTGTTGGCATCGGTGTGAATGTTGTTGAAGCGCTTGTAGCACCTTCCCGGAGTGTCCCATGCTCCTGTACGGCCACGTGAGGCCCACATTGATGCCGGGAAGGTTGAAGCCTCAAGGATGGGGTCCCGGTGGCAGTTTTTGAGCAGCTCGTGGACGAAGAGGGCAATGTAAAGGCTGCTCTCCGCGTTGGGGTCGCAGTGGCTGGCGATACCGTCAATGGCATCCAGATAGATCATGCTGAAGCCGCCCTCGTTGAAGGTCTTGGCGGTGCGGCGGGCGATGTCGTAGAAAAGGTCTGAGCCCAGGACCGGTGTCAGGCCGTAGTATCTGCCCTCAAGGTGTTTTACGGCTGCGCCCTGTTTGTGGGCCGAAGGCTTGGTTCCGCAGACGCCGCGCTCGGCAATCTGAAGGCCATGGCCTCCCGCGGCTCCGGTAAACTTCACCAGCTCGTCGTCAATCAGCAGGTAGGGCGTGTTGACCACGCAGAAGCCGAAATCGTCCGAGACTGCGGAGGTGTCTTCCTCAACGTAAAAAACGGTGGAGGAGGCGTCTGCGGCCTTGGCGAGTGTAAAAGTTTCCATGACCTTGATTTGCTCGCGGCAGGCCTTGTCGGCAAGCAGGGGCTCGCAGGTGTAGTCGATGTAGTGGGCGTAGGTGTGAAGCCCTGCCGAAAGACCGTTCCGCTCAAGGGTTTTTGCGACGTTTTCCCTGAAATCGGTTGCATTTTTGTAGCGGGCGAAGGCAAAATCACCCTGCCTGAAGGTCGTGGGCCCCTTGTGAAAATCGATCTGCTCCACGCCAATGGATTTATAAAACGGCAGGTTCTTCTGAATGAAATCCATTGAGGATTCAAACTGGATGATGTAGTTGTAAAAGTTATCGGCAACCTCCCGCCCGAAGACGCCGCCCGTGCTTGAAACGATGCCCTTTTGGCGGTCCACCTCGCCAAAAATCTCCTTGAGAATCTGTTTGCGGAGGGTGAACGGCGCGACGGCCGCGGCATATTTAGCGCCGGAAGCGCCAATACGGGGCACGACCCTGCACACTGACCTGTGGCCGGAAAAATCCGGGAAATCAACGGGATCGGAAAGGGCGGTCATAGCTGCGCCGAAGACGCCGTAGGATAGGCTGTCGGCTTTTTCACTGACAGTCAGACAGCCGAAAAAGAGTTCGGCGGCTGAAGGCGCGTCAAACGCCAACACCTCAAACGTAAAATAACGGTCCCGGCAGGAAACCTTGACGGACACATCGCCAAGGCCCTCAAAACGGGCCTTTATCACATCCCCGGAGAGGGTTAGGGAGGCGGAGCCTGCGAAGGAACCGTCCTCAAGAAGGGCGTAAACGAAAGGCATCCCTGAGGATGCGGCAATGTTCTCACCGCTCTTTTTATCGATAATATAGGAAACCTTGGCGCCTTTGGCCTCGATGCCAACCTTGGCGAGACTGTTTTCAAAAACAATGGTACCCCGATCCGCTTTGATCATATTAAAACCCTCATTCTTTTTCTGCAGTGTTCCCGCAGGAACGGCCGCAAACCCTTTTTTCGATAAAGAAATGATACCACAAACCTGCCCGGGGAACAAGCCGGAACACGCCAAGTCGCTTTTGACTAACACCACCAAACAGTGTATAATGGGTGCGTTAAAAACGTTGAAAATGATTTTTTCAAAAGTCATTTTTGGAGGAAAAAAGATGAGCAAATATATCAAAACGGCTGCCGTTTTACTGTCAATACTGATGCTTTTCGCATTTGCCGCAGGCTGCGCGGGTTCGGGCGCAAACAAGCCCGGTCCGTCGGACGAAACCGCCAAGGCCGGCGACGCAACTCCCACGCAGGAGCCCACTGCCGATCCTACGCCGGAACCCACCCCGGAGCCGAAAAAGGGCTTTGAGCTTCACTTCATTGACATCGGCACAGGCGACGGAATGCTTCTCATCTGCGACGGCGAGGCGATGATCATCGACTCCGGCAACGTCGGCCGCGGCGAAACAATGGTAAACTACACAAAAAGCCAAGGCGTTGAAAAGCTCAAATACCTCATGATTACGCACGGCCACGCGGATCACGTTGGCGGCATGCCCGAGATCATTGACACGTTTCCTTTCGAAACCATGTTCATCAACGTCGCCCAGCTCTGCGACGAGAAACCCTGGCTGAACCTGCTTGAAATCATTGAGCAGAAGGGCATCACCCCCGTGAACCCTGCCATTGGCGATGTCTATACCCTTGGCGGCGGCTCGTTCGTCATCCTCACGCCTCTCAAAGAGGACAAAAACAACCTCAACAACAACTCAATCGGCATCAAGTTCACCTACGGCGAGAAGACTTTCCTGCTCCTTGGCGACAGCCAGCAGGCCGTTGAGACCCAGCTCCTGAAGGAGGAGAACGTTGACCTCAAGGCAGACGTCTTCAAGGCCGATCACCACGCAAGCTCTGCCGGCAACGTCAGAAAGTTCCTCGAAGCGGTCGCACCCACGTACATTTGCGTCCAGGTCGGCACCGAAAACAAGCTCGGCTACCCCGACAAGACCACAATTTCGCGCCTCGAAAAGAACTGCGAAGAGCTTTACAGAAACGATGTTCACGGAACGGTCGTTTTCTACAGCGACGGCTCCACGATCACGGTCAAGACCGAAAAGACCCCCGAAGCCGCAGAATAACCTGCCGCCAATGCGACACCCGTCGCACTCAATACATTATTAAGAAGGGCCCGCAATCAGGCCCTTTTTTCGATATTTACCGGAAATATTTTTTTCCTTTTGTTTTGAACCGTGAAGGGATAAACTTCTAATGAAGGAGAAAAAGCTTCAAAAGAAACACGTTGACACCATATATGGTGTTGAATTATAATCCGGAACGGTGGAGTTATATGTCAAACTGGTCAAGGCAATAATTGAAAGCGGTGAGGACAGTGAAAACAATAGATGAGTACATGAAAATGCCTTACAAAATGGAAATAGTTGAGGATTATGCGGAGGGGGGATTTGTCGCATCTTTTCCGGAACTTCCGGGATGCATCACCTGCGGAGAGACAATCGAACTCGCGGTGAAAAATGCAATTGATGCGAAGAGAACCTGGCTTGAAAGCGCTGTGGAAAGCGGTGTTTTGATCCCGGAACCTTCGGCTAATTATCGCTATTCCGGACAGTTCAAGCTGAGAATTCCCAAGACGCTTCACAGACTTCTTGCCGAAAACGCCAAGGAAGAGGGTATCAGTCTCAACCAGTACTGTGTGTACCTTCTGTCCAAAGAATTTACGCGCAACCCTGCGTCGAAAACTCCCGTCGCATAAAACTCTTACTGCTTCAGTTTCTCGTAGATCAACGAAGCACAGGATTCAAGCTCGTCGGCCGAAACCGCCAATGACCCGCTGATTTCGCCTTTTTTACCGCCTCCGCGGCCTTTCAGAATCTCGTTGACGACAGGCGCGCAGGACGCAAGGTCCAGCTTTTCCGATTTCATAACGTAGCGAAGCGCATTGGCGCTGCCGAAAACGGCAAGGAAAAACAGAACATCCCTGCAGTATTTATCGCCAAGCTTATTGGCGATTTTTGCGTCTGCCTTCTCGTAGACAAGCAGCCTGAAGTCGCGCCGCGCCTCCTGGACCGCAAGCTTCATCTCGCAAAGATCAAAAATCAGGCCCGTCCGCTCGCGCAGCGAATCCTCGTAGGCCTCCTTCAGGCGTGCAAGCGCGTCCGGGACCTCGTTCGGTTTGGCCGAAAGCATCTCACCGCAAAGCTTGAGGGCATTTTGGCGGCGTCTGAGCTCCTTCACGGCCTCGTTGCCGGCAAGCATAAAAAGCCTCATGCCGCCCTTGTAGGGCATTGCCGATATTATCGTCAGGGCGCCGACCTGCCCGGTGGTTCTAAGGTGCGGCGCGCAGCAAGCGCAGGTGTCAGTTTCGCCTATTTTTACGATCCTAACCTGTCCCGAAAGTTCCTTCTTGCTCCTGTATTCAATGCTTTTCAGCTCCTCGTCGGTCGGAAAAAGAATCTCGATGGGGTCGTCTTTGCGGATGGCTTCATTGGCGAGTCTCTCAGCCTCGGCAAGCTGCTCCGCCGTGAGCGGCCCGGACGTATCGATTGTCACATACTCCCCGCCAAGGTGAAACCCGACGTTCTCAAGTCCGAAAACCCTGTGCACCGTGCCCGAAAAAATGTGCTCGCCCGTGTGGTGCTCCATGCGCCTCATGCGCTCCGCCGCGTCAACCCTGCAAAAACAAGGCCCGACACCGACCGCCGCCTCCGCAACGTGCACGACGACATCGCCAATGCTCTCCGCCGCACTCACGCGCACCCCGCCAATCTCTCCCGTGTCGCACTCCTGACCGCCGCCTCCAGGAAAGAAGGCCGTCCTGTCGAGGACAACGCCAAAACCGTTTTTGTAGGGCATGCAGAGGATGACATTGGCGTCAAAATCAAGGGCAAGGCCGTCAGTTTCGTATATTTTTATTGTTGAAGGAAGTCCTTTTAAAATCTCAGTCATAGGGTTCTCCTAAAATTGATTTGTATATGCGGTCTCTATTTACAAGAAGACTGCTGATAGCTTGTCTGCTACTTCTTTTGTTGTTACGCCATAGTTCATCAGCGTGTTGGAATCAAATGGTTCCGTGTCAAGTTCAGTTATAAAATCGCCAATATCCCTTAATATAGAGACAGGCAATTCTTCTGTTTTCTCAATCATCATCTCAACAGCAATACGCAGAACATCTTTTTTGTGTTTTTTGAACTCTGAAGAATGAACCGCCTCTCCGGCTGCTCTTTTTGCCTTTAAATCCATATATGCCTTAGCCTTAAACAGGATTAAATATTCAGGTTTTAAAACAGACAGTCCGTCTATAACGGTTCTTCCTTTCAAAAGGATACTGTAGTAGTCATCGTTCAAAAGGATTCCTGAAAGGCTGGTGATATCATCCTCAATGTGTATCGGAGTAAGAACAGAAGGCTCACGCAGCACAAAATCTGTTCTTGCAAAGAGCTCTATCATTTTTGGATATTCCGGATTCTTTGGATTTGTAAATCTAAAAAACTGAGGTTTGCCGGATGTAGTGTTCCTATGTTCATATCCGCCATCTTCAATAAACTGCCAGAATTTTACTCCGAACTGGGGCGTCAAAGCCTCAACGATAAGAACCATGTCAAGGTCTTTGGTTGCTCTGAAAACTGCATCATTGTTTCCAAACACCGTATCGCATGCCGCACCGCCAATAAGAACGTATTTGTCCGTATCGTCCGCAAAAAACTCTCTGAATATCTTTAATCCGGTTACCATACGTACTCCTTTAACATTTCTCCTACTGATGCCTCTACCCGCTCGTCCCCCATCTCATCCGCAACAGAAAGGACAACACTGAGAGGATCCTGAACATCTTTTTTTACGGAGTCAATGAAATAGCCCAATTCAAGCACCCTGCATTCAGCATCCTCGCCTTTGCCAACTTCTCTCATGTCGCGGATGCCTGAGGAAGAAATATTCTTCTTTTCAATTGCATAAGTGGGATAGTTATTATCTGCTAGCAGGGAATACTCCGAAAGAGCTGAAATTCCGGCTTTTTGCGGCAGTTTTGCATCTTCTCTTAGATTAAAAACCCTTATAATTGGATTTCTCATGAATGGACGTATCTGTTCCCATGTCTCCTTTTTGCCCTTGACAACAGTAATTGTGCGGCGCCGGCTGTCATTGTCCATAACACCGATATCCATATATTCAATTTCATCAAAGCTTTTGCTTATCGCCATCTTTGATACATTCAGACGCTCAGCCAGATACGATACCGTTGCATGATCATAGCCTTCGTACAGCCCGTTAATGAGAATTTTTTGCGTCAGAAAAGAAATCTGATGAACAGGTTTCAGTTCTCTTTGCTTTTTTCCTAAAAGAAGACCCAGAAAGGGTAAGTATACTGTATCACCGTTTATTACAAAAGGAATTCCTTCCTCTGTCATTTTTTCCTTTGAATAAAGAGATGCTTTGTCAAGGAACATAGCTACGTTCATACGCTGCGTTTGCTCCAAAAATGCCCTGTTTTTTCGTATCTGAGTCAATCTTATATCAGATTTCGGTTTCATTGCTATCCACTCAACTCCGCCGGAATTAACCTTAATTAAGGTATACAAACCCTTATAGAGAAGAGGAAGGTGTTCATACAGTTCCGTAGCCTCTTCCGATCTAACATCCATGTGAAGAACTTCTTTGAGGTATTTGTCCATAATGCGTTCCTTTCAATTTGTAAACCATTTTAGTTTACAATGCAAATATAACACATCGTGAGCAATTAGTCAATATAAAAATCCGGAAAACAATTGTGCTGATTTACTGAAAACTATATATAGCTTTTACCGCCTCTTTTTTATCAGCAGCGCAGCTGCGACGGTAACCGCGGCGCCTATTGCCAAGCCGCTTAAAAATACGATGATATAGGTAAAATTGAATTGTGATGCATTGGCGGTGCCGGGTTTTTCGGATGAAGAGGGCGCCTCAGTTTCGGAGGGGGGCTCGGTGACTGAAGGACTTTCCGACGGAGCAGGGGTGTCTTTGGGAGGAGGCTCGGGGGTTGTTGCCGGGCCGGGTGTGACGGCAGCGTCGCCCCAGACTGAGTTGAGCCATGAGATGCGCGACGTGATAAAGTGGCGAAGGTAGCCGACCGCTTCGTTGTAGTCGCTCATTTTCACGAAAACTCCGCCGTTGTTCCAGACCGCCTCGTCGTAGGGCTGCTGCGCGCGCAGAAGCACCTGGACGCGTTTTAGCTCCTCCATGCTGTTCTGAAAGAGGGAGGAAGAGTAAAGCTCACGCCAACGCGCCTTGACGAGGTCGTTGAAGTCGTCCCTGACGGCAAGGTATAAAAACCAGTTGCCGGATCTTGACCAGGGGTTTTCAAGGAAAATAAAGCCCGAGGAGTCGCGGTTGTTGAACCTGCTTATGCCGGCAAGCGAAATGTCGTAGTCCCAGACGGGCCCCATGTACAGCTTGTCGTCGTAGCGGCTGTAGAGGTACATCGACGAGGTGAAAACCGAGTCGTCGTTCTTCATGATCTCGTTGAAGATGTACCAGTCAACGAGGGACGCGATGTCAATGTACTCGTTTAGCTTGTCAAGGGATACGCCGTGCTCGAGGCCGCTCTCAAAAGCGTTGAGCTGCGTCTTGGCGAAGCGCTTGGCCCGTGAAAAAGTTATGTCGGTGCCTTTTTCGGCCGTTTTTTCGTTAAATTCAGCCTCTCCGTCAGGGTCTTTCACGACAAAAAGATTGTCAAACCTTGACGAGAAGACCTCAGGTTCGCCGGAGCCGTAGTTGTTGTCAAGTTCCAGCAGGAGGTCGCCGTTTGCGATGTTTATGTTAACACGCTTGCTGTCAATCTCAATCTTTTCGGTTATGAGGTAGAGGCCGGCGTAGCTTCCGTTGATGAAAACCTGCGCATGGCGCACCTGCGGGGTGAAGGCAAAATTGAAGCCTGCGGCAAGCGTGAACGCGTAAAAGTTTCTGAGGTGGGTCTCGTCCGTGTAGTTTGCGAGTAGAACCCAGTCTTTCGCGGCGCCGAAACCGAACCAGTCCTGCTTCGCGTCGAGCTTGATCGCGTAGGGCCTTTTCGCCTGTGCCCACGTGTAGTTGCCGCGGCCTTTAATCTTGGCGGTTGACTCAAGAACCTTGCCGTCGGCGGTGAGCCTGCACGACATTCCCTGCCAGTCGTCGCGGAGAATTCCGTCCTCCTCGTAGCCGTCAAGGGTGATTTCGAGCACCGGGAAGTCCTGAGAGATGATGTCGGAGGGGCTTGGCGTGTTCTTTGCCGCCAATGAAACAAAAGGAGCATTCGCCGCAAAAATGATCACGGCAAGAAATGCTCCCGTTATTTGCGTTAAAATTCGCTTTTTTGCTTTCATTACTGTTTGAGAAGGTCGTTTGCGAAGTAAAGCACGAGTGTCTCGCTGTTCTCCGTGAGGACGATGTCGTACGTGTTCCGGCAGTATATGATTGCAATCGCGACGATCGCGGGCGCACCGTTTTCGTCAAGCGTGAGGATGTAAGTGTAAGGGTCGGTAACTACCGAAGCGTAGGTCTTTTCAGCCTTCTTGGAGACGGATTTGCACTTGGCGAGAAGCTCTCCCTCAACCAGGTCAAAGTCAATGTCTGCGGCCGCGTCCTTCGGAACTTTTCCGAAAAGCGAGCACTCAAAACTCAGCACCGCGCCTGTCTCCGAAACTGTCGTGATCGCATTGTCGAGAGTGATCACATCGCCAATGTATTTGATCGCAGAAACCTTGAACGTCTTGGCGGTGTCGTCGCGGGTCACGGTGACCGTGTAATCGGCAAGATTTGCGTCGGGGTAAAAGGCCCTGATGAAGTCCCTTGCAACCGTCTCGGCGGAGTTTTTATCGATAACGTTATCGCCCGGAGCAGGTGCCGCAGCCGTGTATGACACAAGCTTTCCCGCATCGTCAACGCTGAACGAGACGTCTTCGGAAACCTTGTAGGTGTGCTTGAGGTCGTGTGTCCAGATGACGTAGGTCGTGTTCTGATATTTTCCGGAAATAACCTCTCCGCCAATGCTCAGAGTCACGTTTTCAGCCCTGTTTTCCGCGGTAAAAGGCTCGTAATTCCACTTGTCCATTTCAACGCTCGCGGTGATTCCCTCAATCGGGTTCTGCACGCGGCAGATTGCCGGCAGCTTCTTGTAGATGACCTCGTCTCCGGAGTCCTTTTTGCATGCCGCCAATGCGAAAACGGCGATTACCGCCAATACAACACAAACGATTTTTTTCATGTTTTTATCCTTGCTTATCTAAAGTCAAGAGCACTTGCTCCGCTGTCATTTCATTGTAGCATTTTATATAGGAAAGTCAATCGCAGCGGGCTCCGGATTTATGAGACCGATAATCCCATTCCTTTTGGGGGAATTTGTACGAAGATGTCCCCCCACACACAATGTGTCTGTTATGCGTATGTCAGTTCATACCAGTATTTCGCAAAATCAATTGTAATTAAAAAATGCGAAATAGAATATTTATAGAAAAGGCGGCAGAGCTTTCTCCCTGCCGCCCGAACCTATCGGCCGCCGCGATTGAAAACTGCGGGCGAAAAAGCGTATAATGGTTCAAAATAAACCGGGGGTGGCAAAATGATTTTTTGTTCAATGAAATTCTTCAGCGAGTCGCTTGAGATGTGCACCGAGGCCTATGTTTTACTCCCTCAGAGGGGCACGGCGGGACGCATTGGCGATACGAACGGCGAGGTCGGGCAGGGCAAGTTCAAGTGTCTCTACCTGCTTCACGGGCTCAGCGACGACCAGTCGATATGGATGAGGCGCACGTCGATCGAGCGCTACGCCGAGCAGTACGGTATTGCGGTGGTGATGCCTTTCGGCGGCCGCAGCTTTTACACGGACATGAAGTTTGGCATGAGGTACTACACCTACATCGCCAAGGAGCTCCCCGCGCGCATCGCGGACACCTTCAATATTTCAACTGACAGGCAGGACAATTTCATTGCCGGGCTCTCGATGGGCGGCTACGGTGCGCTCAAGATCGGTCTCAACAACTGCGACAGGTTTGCGGCGTGCGCGGGACTTTCACCCGTGACCGACATCGCCAACTGGATCTCAATGGGAGGGCTTGACGCGATTTTCGGGCCCGACCGCAAGATTGACGACAAGGACGAGCTTTTCGCGCTCGCCAAGGCAAAATCGGGCGACCCCATGCGTCCCAGAGTTTTTCTGGCGGTGGGCTACGACGACATGCTCTACGGTGAGATCAAGCGTTTTGAGGCGCTCATGAGAGGCCTCGACTACGATTTTACATACATGGAGTCCGAAGGAACGCACGACTGGGCTTTCTGGGACAGGTACATTCAAGAGGTTCTGAAATGGATCTTCCGCTGAAGCGCGAAATGAAGGATTATTCTCCGGAAATAATATATTCCGACAGTGACATTGTCGTGTGCGTGAAGCCCGCAGGGGTCTTGGCGGAGGATTCGCCGGGAGGCATTGGCGTGTCGCTCCCTTCGCTTCTGAAAGAGTCCCTTGGTGCTGAGGAAATCTATTGCGTCCACAGGCTTGACGCAGGCACGAGAGGTCTCATGGTTTTTGCGAGGAGCAGGAAAGCAGCCGCGAGTCTTTCAAAGGCTATACAGGACGGGCTTTTTGTGAAAGAATACGAGGCCCTTGTTCACGGCGTGCCGGAGAGCGAGGAGGGCGGCAGGGAGCTTTGCGACTATCTGCTGAAGGACAGCGCAAAGAACAAGGTCTATGTGGTGAAAAGCCTGAGAAAAGGGGTGCGCGAGGCAAGGCTCGTCTACACGGTGAAGGAGATCCGGGGAGAAACCGCTTTGGTGAGAGTGAGGCTGATTACAGGGCGAACCCATCAGATAAGAGTACAGTTTGCATCAAGGGGCTTCCCGCTTGTCGGTGACAGAAAGTACGGGGCGAAGGATGATGCGAAAAACATTGCCCTGTGCGCTGCGGCGGTGACTTTCCCTCATCCTTTGACGGGGGAGCAGATGAGGTTTGAAATCGCTTCGGAGCTTTAACACATAAAATACGCTGCGGAAGCCGCAAAGGTTTAAAAACCCCGGCTTCCGCAGCTCTTTTTTTGCCTATAACAAGGAAATTATACCTCTATAACAGTGCTTCCTTTGACAGTTTTTCTGACGCCTTCAAAGTTAACTTCGCACTCCATTCCGAAAGGAACGGTGAGCATGAGAATCTTCTTGCCGTAGCGCTTTGCCCACCTCACGTAAAGCTTGCCGTAGGGGGTGTCGAGCGAGCCTCTGCAGGAGAGAAGGTCTGCGGGGAGGCTTGGCGATACCGAGCACTTTTTCCAGCCGGGCGCAAGATTTGAGATGCCGAGCAGGTACTTGTAGAGCCAGAGGTCGCAGGCGGCGTACATCGGATGGTTGTGGGAGTTCATTGCCGGGTTCTTTTTGAGCTCGAAGCGCTCCCAGATCGTCGTGGCCTCGTTCTGAAGCATGTAGCCAAAGCCGGGGTACTTCTCGCTTGTCATGAGTCTGTAGGCGTCGTCGACGAAGCCGTAGCGCGTGAGGACCTCGAGGAGGTAGCGCGTGGTGAGGTTGCCGGTGGTGAACCTGTAGTCCGAAGCCGCCAATGCGTCGCGAAGCTTCAAAGCAACGTCTTTCCGGCAATCCTCCGGCAGCACGTCAAGCCAGAGCGCAAACGCGAGCGCCCCCTGCGAGTTGCCGGCAACCGTCAGAGTTTTTTTGTCGAACCATTTTGCGAGGAAAGCTGCCTTTACTTTGGCGGCTTTTTCTGTGTACTCTTTTGCCTTGGCGGTGTCGCCGAGCTCCCTTGCGAAGAACGACAGGAGCGTGCAGTTATAGTAGGAGAAACCGGTCGACATGAACTCGCCGGGAGTGACTTTGGAGTGCGCATCCTCGAGGCTCACGCAGGCAAATTCGGGGCCCGCCCAGTCGCCGTAGTACGAGTAGTTTACAATGCAGTTGTCCGAGTGTGCGAGCAGGCACTCCTCCCACGCCGCAAAGCCGCCGAACGTCTTTTTGAGGAACTCTTTGTCGCCCGTCCGCATGTAATATTCATAGCCGGCAACGAGATACGACGAGCACACGGGGTCAGCCGGTCTGCCGCCAATGAGAAACGGCGCCGTACATGTGATTGCCCCGTCCGCGCTCTGAACGTCCCTCAGGTCCTGCACAATTTTCGGAAAAATGCGCGAAATATCAAAGTTGTACGGGAACGCGCCGAACCTCACCGTGGCATCGTTCATCCAGCCCATGCGCTCGTCGCGCTGCGGGCAGTCCGTAAGTATCGAATGAATGTTTGACTTTTCCGTCGCGACGCACGCCTCGTGCACAGCGTTTAAAATTGCGCTGCCGCAGGAAAAATCACCCGTCCCGGAAAGGGCGGTGTAGAGGGCAATCGCGGTAACGGTGGATTCCGAGACAGGGCTCGCGCATCCGCTCACCGAAATGTAGCGGAAGCCGTGGTAGGTGTACGACGGTGTCCAGATGACAGGCATGTCCGCAGGCTCGCCGCAAATGTACACGTCTGTCGCCAATGCGCTCCTCAGCGTATCCCTGAAAAGCGTCCCGTCCTCGTTAAGCTCCTCGGCGTACTCGATTTTAATCTCGCTCCCGGGCTCCTGCTCGTCCGGAATTTCAAGCTGTATCACACCGGCAATGTTTTTGCCGAAATCTACGATATAATCCCCGTTTGCCGCGCGGAAAACGTCAACGGGACTGTACTTCTCCCTCCTCATGACCGGCGGGATGTTCATCAGCTTCACGTTCCTGCACGGCGCATCGGCAAGCTTCACCGGGTGCTTCGAGAAGCGCACGCGGCTTGCATCAAACACTGTCCCGTCGTAGATGCTTGACGTCACTGTGTTTGAGTAGGTCCACTGCCAGTCCTCGCCGGTGACGGTCTCGGAAACGGTTCCGTCCGTGTATTTAATGATGATTTTTGCCGCCAATACATTCTCCCCTGCAAAAGGCGGTTCCTTCACACCCATCTCCTTAAGGAAAGGGCTGTCGAAGCGCCTCCAGCCGTCGGCAACCTCGAAGGCGAGGCGGAGGGTTTTATTGGCGGCAGCGGATTCGTAGATGTCGTCGATGACAAAGTAGGCGGTTTTGGAGTAGTCGGAGAAGGCCGGGTCCAGCTCAATGTCCGGGTTTGTGCGCTCCTTGTTGACGAAGAGGCTGCAATAGCCAAGGCCGCAATAAATCACAAACGCTGACGCGACTTCCTTGGCAGGGTCGACGGGCACGTCCTTGACAAATCTCACGACTCTACGCGGTTCGGTGTTGGTGGACGAAATCCATTGGCAGTCGAATTTGGAGAGGTAGCACGAAAAGCTGCACTCGTCCCAGGCATAGTCGCCTTCATTTGAGTAGACGAAAAGTTCGACCTCCATCTGCTCAAGGTCCGGAAGAGGCTTGCCGGCGTAGACCGCGTATTGGTTGTCGGTTTTAACGATGCCCGAGTCCCAGTAGCCGCGAAAGCTGCTCCTGACAACTATCCTGTAGGCGCGCTGAGAGTCGTTGGCCCTGTCGGAGGCAAGCTTCCAGCGGAAGACCGGGGAGTCGTTGTCGGTGATCACAGGGTTGTAAAGGTCCTGGTTGTCGATTGATATTTGTCGGATCTCTAACATTTGAAATTCATCCTTTCGTGGATGGGTCAATAGTCAATCAGTGCTGCGCAAAGATTCATCACGTAGATTCTGATGAGCCAGTCGTTGGGGTGGTTGACGTTGTTGCCGCTTGTGGAGACGTAGTCCTTTGTCTCCAGAATTGCCGTGTGCATTCCGTACATGTCAACGTAGCCGACGCCTTGCTTTAGAAGGGGCTTGTAGAGCGAAGGAATCCTAGGCTGCCCCTGGAGCATACCGGAGTCAGGGTTGGGTTTCATGGTCGTGACGAGCACAAACTCGCAGTCCGGGTTGACTTTGAGGACCTCGTCAATCACTTTCTGCGCGTTGTTGCCTGTGTTGACGGTCGTTTGGTCGTTCATACCGAAGCCTATGAACACAAGGTCGGGAATCCTCTTTGAGCTCTTTGTGATATCGCCAATGTGATCCATCAGATCTTTCGAACTGAGACCGCCAACGGACGGATTGTTGATCGAAACCTTCACGCTGTAGTAGGCCTCTATGGCTTTCTTGAAGAGGGTGGCCATGACGGGCTGACCGGGTGCGTGTCCCAGGTATGCCGAAGCTTCAGCGCCTGCGAAAATGGAGTCGCCAAAAAAGGTGACCTTGATGTCTTCGCCGTTTTTGAGCTTGGCGGTTGTCTTCGGAAGCACATCGCCCTGGAATTCGGTCACGGGGCCTGTCCAGCTTCCGAAGGAATACTTGTATGTGATTGCGTACTGCCTGCCGTAGAGGTACTCGCTGTTGCAGAAGAGGGCATTGGCGAGTCGGGAGCGGCCCTTGGCGTCAAATGTGCCGGAGAAGGCCTCCAGCTGTTTGCCTTTTTCGTCGTAGCCTTTGAGCTCTTTCTCAGTGAAAAACTTGATGGGAGAGCCTTCGGGCAGTGTGATTGTATTAGTGGTTCCGTCCCAGATAAAATCCGTGCCCGCCTTGTAGGTCTTCTTGAGCGAGTAGTCCGTGAGCGAGACGATCTCAAGGGGCGTGAAAACAGTGGTTCCCTTGACTGTGCCGTCTTTTTGCTGATGGAAGCAGATGCACTCGTTGTACATGGTGTCGGTGAGCCAGAAAGGCGTCGTCATCTGTTCGTTTGACGTCTCCGGATGAAGAGGCAGGTTGCTCTTTACGGGCGTTGCGGCGGGCTCTTCGGTCTCTGCGGGCACGTCTGTGGGGCTTCCCGTGGGATCTTCGCCGGGCGTTGCCGAGGCGTTTCCGGACGTTGGCGATATGTCACCGCTCTTGTCCGAACCGGATGCGCAGCCGCCAATGCAAACCGCCAATACAACTGCCATTATTAAACTCAAAATTACGGAAAAAGAATGCTTCACTTCTGCAAACTCCTTTTATAGAGGATTGAAATCATTATAAAGAGGGGCGGGTAAAAAGTCAATCTGAAGACAGCTCGCCCGTGATGCGCGAAATGAACAGGGCGCAGAAATACTGCGAAGCCGTGAGAAGTATTATCGCGGCCGTCGCGGCGATGCTGCTGCCGGGGAAGAAGTGGCCGGCAAGGAGCGTGAGACCGATGCCCGCGACCTCGCCGAGAGCGAGGAAAACTTCGTTGACGGTGTGGACTTCGCCCGCCTTGCCGCGCAGGGCGTCAATGGATTCGATGACCGTGAAATAGAGCATGAGCTCGGGGTCCGTGATGAATATGTTGAGACCGCTGTTGAAGGCGCTGAAAATGATGAGGAATATCCAGTCGGACCGCAAAAACAGGAGAGCGGCAACGCCTATAATGAGCGAAGAGGCGATTGCGACGGATTTGGCCCTTCGCCTTGGCGTCACTATGAGGCCGTAGAGGAGAGCACCGAGGATGGCCGCGATTTTACCTATGGTTGAGTTGACGCCGATGACAGCCTCATCCTTGATCGCGTTGAAGATGAGTATCTCGACAAAGAAGGTCATTGCGCCGGAGCGTATGCCCTTGAAGAAAGTCATGAAAAGAATCGACCTGCCGATACGGCCGGAGACGAGGCCGCGCAGAGCCTCGCCAAGGTGAGTCTTGCGGTCAAGCGGGTCGATGACAGTTCTTAGAGGGACGAGAAACATGCTGAAAACGAACGCCAGCACGGTCAGTCCGAGCAGAAAACCGAAAAATATGCGGTAGCCGTTGAAGCTCCCCGCGAAGGACGCAAGGAAGAGGCCGGAGACGAGCGGGAGCACAAGCTCAATGACCGATGCGATGGTGCCGCTGATGCCTGATGCGGCGTCGCGGTTGTCGTCTGTCGTGTATTCGATTATCTGGAAGCTGTACGTTACGTAGTAGAAGCCTGCGCCCGCGGAGCGGAGGAGCGCCGGGACGAGGAAAAATTCATTGGCGGCACGCTCGCCGACTGCGATGATGAAAATGAAAAGCAGGGAGAAGAAGACAAAGCCGACGCGCTGAGAGTACCTTGGCGACAGTCTGCGTGTGAGGAAGACCGCGCCGACCATGAAGACCGGCTGAGAGCCGTAGGAAACCATGTTGTAGATGAGGGCGGTGCTGAGGCTGCCCGAGGCTTTGAGGATGAACGTGTTGACGAAAATTGACAGCAGAAAAATAATCGCAAGGATGCACGTGTCCATGCGGAGAAATGCAAAATACGGTTTGCCGATCGAGGCGAAGCGCTCTCTCACGGACTGCTTGGGTCTGCTGCTCATCTTATCGCCAATGCCTCCCGTCTCACCCGTCTGCCGCTTCAGTCAACCGCAAGAACGAAAAACTTGAGGTAGGTGCTCTCGTCGCCGGCAAGGAGCGACGCGTGGTCGGGCGCCTGGGTCCTTGTCTCAACGACTCTTACGGTCCTTCCGCTCTGCGCCGCGGCCTCGCGGAGCATGTCCTCAAACATGCCGAAGGACACGAAATGCGAGCAGGAGGACGACACGAGAAAGCCGCCGGGCTTCACAATCTTAAGGCCGGAGACGTTCACGTCTTTATACCCTCTGAGGGCGTTTTTAACGTCGGAATAGCTCTTGCAGAAGGCCGGCGGGTCGAGTATGACAAGGTCAAAGTTTTTGCCTTCTTTTCGGCAGTTTTTGAGGACCTCGAACACGTCGCCGCAGACCGTTTTGACCTTGGCGTCAAAGCCGTTTAAGGAGGCGTTCTGCCGCACCTCGTCAAGCGCCCGCTCGGAGATGTCGACCGCCGTGACCTCGCTCGCGCCCGCATACGCCGCGTTCATCGAAAATCCGCCGACGTTTGAAAAGCAGTCGAGCACCGTCGCACCCTTGGCGTATCTCCTGACGGCAAGCCTGTTCTCCTTCTGGTCAAGGAAATAGCCCGTCTTCTGGCCGTTCTCAAGGTCGACACGCATCTTAAGACCGTTTTCCGTTATAGTCGTGACGGGCGTAAAGTCGCCGTAAAGCACCTCTTTTGTAAGCTTGAGGCCCTCCTTTTCGCGAACTGCCACGTCGTTTCTCGCGTAAATTCCGCGCGGCGAAAAAACCCGCTTCAGCGCCTCGACGATTATGTCCCTGTTCTTGTCAACGCCAAGGGTCAGAAGCTGCACGCACAGCAGGTCGCCGTACCTGTCGACAATGAGCCCCGGCAGTCCGTCGCTCTCGCCGAAAACCGCCCTGTAGCCCGCCTCGGCGGTAAAACCGAGCTTCTCGCGCTGAGCGTTGGCGTGTGAAATCTTTTTAACGTAAAAATCCACGTCCGGGTTTTCGTCGCCGCGGATGAAAATCCTTACAAGAATCTTCGAAAGGTGGTTGATGTAGCCCTTGCCGATGTAGTTTCCGTCGCACGAAAAGACCTCGGCAACGTCACCGTTTTTGCCTTCACCCGTGATCGAGAGGACCTCATTGGCGTAAACCCACGGATGCCCCTCCGCAATCCTTTTTTCTTCATTCTTTTTCAAAACTACGCGATACGGCATAAAACCTCCGGCAGGTAAACTCATTTTTTGCACTTAAAACACGCCAATGCGCGGCTTTTGCTTGCGGCTAAGATTATACAACCGGGGCACCGGAAACTCAACCTTGTAAAGGAACCCGCAAAATGGTATTCTTCGCTTGACGAAAGCTTTTTCGGGGGATTTTATGAAGAACACAACGCTTTGCTATATTGAAAAGGACGGGTGCTACCTGATGCTGCACCGCGTCAAGAAAAAGAACGATATCAACAGGGACAAGTGGATTGGCGTCGGAGGCGGTTTCCTTGGCGATGAGTCGCCGGAGGACTGCGTGAGGCGCGAGGCGCTGGAGGAGACGGGACTCACTCTGAAGGACCCGAAGCTCCTTTCGGTCGTGACTTTTGTGTGCGAGGGCGCTGAAACGGAGCAGATGTTTCTCTTCAAGAGCTTTGACTTTGACGGCGAGCTCATCGACTGCGACGAGGGCGTGCTTGAGTGGATCGAAAAGGACAGGCTTTACGGCCTTGACCTCTGGGCGGGCGACAGGATATTCTTAAAGCGGATCGAAAACGGCTGCGACTTTTTCACACTTAAGCTTGTGTATGACAAAAACGGCGGTCTCCTTGAGGCCGTGCTGAACGGGACCGCCGACGTCAGGAGCGAGGCCTTCTGAGGAGGCCTCGCTCCTGACAATAAAACGCAAAAAGGAGCGCTTCCTTTACCGGGTTTTTGGACCCTTGGGGAAGCGCTCTTTTTGCTGTTATATTGGCGTGTCAGGCGCCTTTACTGCCTGTAGAACCAGAATTCGATAGTGTCGTTTCCGATCTTGCTGACCGAGTACGAGTCATACCTGTAACCGTCTCCGAGCGATGCGGAGGCGTAGATGTCAAGCACCTGTTTCGGCCTGCTCGTAATGAGATTCACGTAGGTGTCAATGTTCACGCCGGGGGCAACTTTTATCAGTGCGCAGTTGTAGTACTGTGCGTCCGTGAGAGTCGTCTTGAAGTGGACAATCGTGCGTTGAAGTGCCTTGTCGAAGCTGAACGTTGAGCTTGAGCCGGCCGCCGAATCGATGCAGAGCCCGAAGTAGTTCATGTACTCCGCGTCCTTTGCCGTGAAGGCGGGGAGAAGCGAACTGTAGGCTGAGGAGGGCGTGTGGTCTGACGAGATGTAGGCGCTGTTGTTGATGTAGAGGATCCAGTGGTTCGTCTCTATATCGGCCCACGTGACGTCGACCTGGTACCACTTGCCGCCAATCTTAACCGCGTTCCACTTGTGGTTCTCGGTAGCTGTACCGTTGTTGGCGGTTCCGACGATCGAGGTTGCCGGAATGCCGATTTTTCCGCAAATATACTGGAAAGCTTCAGAATAGCCCTCGCAGACGCAGACCCTGTCGATCAGGCTTCCGTAGAGCGTGTAGCAGTTGGCCGCGCTGTATCCGTAACTGACGTTCTTCCTGAGCCAGTCAACAATGATGAGCTCGGCTTCCATGTCGGTTGCGTTGTCCGGTATCGATGAGATGATCGTATTGACGGTCTGGTCGATCGCCTGCATCATATTGGCGGTTTCCGAGAGCGGGAAGATTCTCTCAACCTTAAATTCAGTCACCTCATCGCCAAGGTGTGTGTAAGTGATCTTCTGCCCGAGCCAGAAAACTTCCGGATGGTCAAGCATGAACAGGTCGAAGACCATCTTTGCGTCGTTGATGTTGATCGGAGCGAGCGGAACAGCCGTGTCTCCGTAAGCGGTCGCCATCAGCTCGAGAACCTCATAGAACGATCTGTGAGAAGCGTTCGTAATCTTGGAGAGGTAGTAGCGCTCAGGTGTGCCCGGATTCGTCTTGTTTATGTGAAGCTCGTTTGCCCCGTACGTGGGCGTGTATGCCACGTACTGCTGCGGCGTCGGTGTAGGCGTCGGAGTGGGGGTCGGCGTCGGTGTCGGTGTCGGCGTGGGTGTGGGAGTCGGCGTAGGCGTCGGGGTCGGCGTGGGTGTAGGTGTTGCCGTCGGCGTAGGCGTCGGGGTGCTTCCCACAGGCGTCGGTGTTGGCTTCGGCGTTACCGTAGGCGTCGGAGTGGGCGTCGGGGTAGGTGTCGGAGTCGGTGTGGGTGTGGGTGTAGGCGTCGGGCTGGGTGTTGCCGTCGGCGTAGCTGTGGGCTGCTGCGTTACCGGGGGCGGTACGGGTGTAGCTGCTTCCGGTGTGGGCGTAGGCGTTGCCGTTGCCGTAGGTGTCGGAGTGCCTGTCGTTCCGCCTGTCGGAGTGGCCGCAGCTGTCGCGGTAGGAGTCTCACCGCCAATGGGTGTCCCGCCTGCCGTCGCAGTCGCAGTCTCGGTTGCCGTCGGAGAGGCCGTCTCGCCTGCGGTCGCCGGAGGTGTGGGCTGCGCAGCCGTAGCAGTAGCTGTCTGGCCTTCGGGTGTTGCCGTCTCAGCCTGCGTTTCGGTCGGGTCGCCAGCAGTTTGTGTCGGTGTTTCTCCCGCAGGTGTCTCACTCGATCCTTCCGCCGTCGGGGTTACCTCCGGCACAGCTGTTGCGGTCGCGGTAGCCTGCGACGGCGTCTTCTCCGGCTCCGGCACGGGCTTGGGTGCGCCTGTGCAGCCTGTTATCGCGAGCACTGCCGCCAATACGACAGCCGCCAACAAATAAACTCGTTTCTTGAAATTCATAGCATACTCTTTCCGTGGTGTATTTACCGCCAAGGCCAATCGTCAGAACCGCCTCAGCTCAAGTCCTGTATTATGCACTTTGAGGCACTCAAAGTAAAGCGTTTTAATTCAAAGGTAGGTTGCGCTTAGAATCTTGCTTTAAGGAATGCTGAGTTTTGAGCTATTTTTGCGTGCGCGACCCCGACTTGCTTAAGCCAGCGATTTCGGGGCTATTTTTTCGTGAACAAACCCGACGATGTACGAAGGTACTTCGAGTGGTTTGTTCGCGAAGAGCAAGTCGCGAGTAATTGTCACAAGACTCCTTATATCGTTTTAATTTCTCCCGCGACTTGCGCAAAGAGCCCGAAATCGCGGCTTAAGAGCTGTACGAAGGTACTGAGAGCGGGAGGCTCGCGCAAAGCAATTTGCCTCAGATCCGTCGCAAGACTCCTTTCGGTATACGAAGAACCTTCCGGTTGCATTCGTTTATTTTTAGGCAAATTGCGTAAAGAGCCAAAACTCAGCTTTCCTCAGTCTTTCCAGGAGGGAATTTGGTCCTTAAAAAGCTGATAAAACTCTGCGTTGGTTACGCAGATGATGTCATCCGCCTCGGAGATCATCTTGATGACTTCCTCGAATTTATCCCAGTTTTCGAACTGGTCGAACTCGTAGCCGTGACCCCATGCATAAAGGAGAAGGTCGCGGTCCGTCGGCTTTGCGGCGATAAGTTTCTTGACGAGTGACTTGAAGTACGAGACGTTGGAGGCAGAGCAGGACGGGTACCACTTCATCCAGTATTCGGGAAGGGCAAAAGTCTTCGGATTGGACTGGTTAACTGCCATTCTCGCGAACCTGATGTTGGTGTTTTCGAGGATCGTGCGGATTACGAAATCCGAAGTGTCGTCCTCGGTTCCGCCCGGGTAGGCCATGCCGAAGGGCTCGATGCCTGTGAGAGCGGTGATGTTCTTGGCGTCATCGCCGACCTGCTTAATGATCTGTTTCGCGTTGGTGCCGTAGTCCCTGCCGAGCGAGGGGTGCGTGAGGGTGTGAACCTCAACGTCAAAGTCGTCGTAGATGCCGGTCTGGATCTGAGCCTTGGTGAAGCGCTGGTGGGAGAGGCCGGGCTTGTTGACCGCGGTTGCAACCCAGTCCCAGCGGACGCCGTAGAGACCCGTGTTGATGTTGAACGTGCAGGGCATGTTGTACTTTTTGAGAATTTCGATGATCCTTTCGTCCTGCGTGATGCCGTCGTCAAAGCTCATCGTGAAATACTTTTTGTACGTCGTGGTGCCTGTCTCCGGGGTGGGAGTGGGCGTAGGAGTAGGAGTAGGAGTGGGGGTCGGCGTCGGTGCCGGCGTAGGTGTAGGTGTAGGAACTGCTGTCGGTGTATAGTCGGGAGTCGGTGTTTCGACAGGCGAGTTTTCGGGAGTTGCCGCGCCGGGCGTAGCAGTTCCGGGTCCGGGTGTTAAAGTTCCGGGTTCGGGAGACACGGGCGGTGTTTCGGTCACGGCGGGCTCTGCGGTTGTCGCCTCGGGAGTTTCCGCCTCAGCTGTTGCGGTCTCCTGAACGTCCGTTGCCGCGGGCTCTGTCTCTGAAGGTGCCGTTGCCGTGGCTGCCTTTGTTGCGGGCGCGGGCTTAGGCTCGGAGCTTCCCGTGCAGCACGAGAGTACCGCCAATGCAGCCGCCAGCATTATCAAAAGAAATATGAAACCGGTTGTCCTTTTCATAGTAACCTCACTTAAGTCTTAGCTTAGCATGGAAAACTCAGTCTTTCCAGCAGGGAATCTCGTCCTTGAAGATTTCGTAGAACTCTGCGTTTGTGACGAACATTATGTCGTCTGCTTCGGAGAGCATCTTGATGACCTCCTCGAACTGTTCCCAGCACTTGTTGTTGTCGAGTTCGTAGCCGTGGCCCCACGCGTAGAAGAGCAGGTCGTGGTCGGTGACCTCGGCGTTGATGAACTTCTTGGCGAGTGACTTGAAAGTGGCAATGTTGCCGATCTGGCAGGACGGGTACCACTTCATCCAGTACTCGGGGAGCGCAAACTCGGAAGGCTTCTTCTGGTTGACGGCCATTCTCGCGAACCTGATGCCAGTGTTTTCGAGGATCGTTCTGATGACAAGGTCGGACGTGTCGGATTCCTGACCGCCGGGGTAGGCCATGCCGACGGGGGCAATGCCTGTGAGCTCCGCGATGTTCTTGGCGTCATCGCCGACTTCGCTGATGATTGCGCTTATGTTGTTGCCGTAGTTGCCGGCAAGCGACGGGTGGTTCAGCGTGTGGACCTCGACGTCGAAGCCGTCATAGACACCGCCAAGGATCTCCTCCTTCGTAAACCTCAGGTGGAGCAGGTTCGGGTTGCCGGAAACCTCGCCGACCCAGTCCCAGCGGACGCCAAAGAGCCCCGTGTTGATGTTGAACGTGCAGGGCATATTGTACTTTTTGAGAATTTCGATGATCCGCGCGTCCTGCGTGATACCGTCGTCAAAGCTCATCGTGAAATACTTCATCGGCGGGCGGGGCGTCGGCACGGGCGTAGGCTCTGCTTCGGTCGGTTCAACCGTGGGGTCGGGCGTTTTCGTCCCGGTTCCCGTGCAGCCCGCGAGCAGGCTTGTGACCAGAAGCGCCAGAATCAGAAACATTATTACCGGTTTTTTCATTTTCATATCAAATCACCCTGTCTTTGTGAGATATATGTTACCGCCAATGCAAAAAAGCCGCAGTTCTTTGCCGCCGCGAGGCGCATTGGCGTCAGTCTTCATTTTAAAGTTTTAAAAGTTCACGGAAGGAATCCTGTCCTTGAAAAGGTTGTAGAATTCGGCGTTTGAGACGCACCTGACGCTTTCGGCCTCCGCAAGCATGCGCACAAGGTCCTCAAAATCGTCCCAGAGGTTCTCGCTGTCAAGGTCGTAGCCGTGGCCCCAGACGTAGAAAAGAAGGTCTCTGTCCGCAGGCACCGCATCGATGAAGCGTCTTGCGAGATCTTTGCAGCGCGCCATCTCAACAACGGCAAGCGACGGATACCACTTCATGAAGCAGTCCGGGAGCGCAAACTCCTCAGGCTTTTCCTGCGACACGGCAAGCCGCGCAAACCTTACGGGGGTGTTCTCGACGATCGTCCTGATGACAAACGGGGAGGTGTCGACCTCGCGGCCTCCGGGGTAGGCCATACCGACAGGGGCAACGCCCGTCAGATTCTCAATGTTTTTTGCGTCCTGTCCGACCTCGGCAATGACCCGCTCTTTGTCGGTTCCGCAGTCGCAGCCGAGCGAGGGGTGGCAGAGGGTGTGGACTTCCGCGTCAAAGCCCTTGTAGATGCCCGAGAGAATCTCTTCTTTTGTGAAGCGCTGATGCGAAAGCCCCGGTTTTCCGAGAACCTCGCCGACCCATGTCCAGCTGGCGCCGAAGAGACCGGTGTTGAGATTGAACGTGCACGGAACGTTGTATTTCCTGCAAATATCCATGATCCGGGCATCCTGCGTGATGCCGTCGTCAAAACTCATCGTAAAGTACTTGCCAAAGTTTTTTCCTTTGTTTTCGGGCATTTTAAGTTTTTCTCCTGAAAAAAGCGGCGCGGATGACGGACAATTAGCGATGACTTTTGATCACCGGGAACCGTCCCGAATCCGCGCCGGCCGGTTGGTTTTTTACTTTGATTCAGCCGCTATGTAATCGGCAAGGAGCGTTCTGTAAGTCGCAACCTCGTGCTGAGCCTGCAGCGCGGTGATGAGACTCTGGTTGCTCATAGCCTGTGTTGCAAACTGTCTGAGCGGGTAGAACTGCGACTTGCTGTTGATCGAGAAGAGGTGGAGGGCAAGGCTTGTCATGTTGCCGGAACCGGTCATGATATCGGCAATTGCACCGATCTCTTCGTATACGGTCTTTCCGTTGGCGTCAGTTCCCGCTTTCGAGAGTGAGAACTTGGTCTCGTAGAACATCTTGATCGTCATGGGCTCGCCGCTTACTGTAAAGATGGGTGAGAGCGTCGAGTAGAGGTTTGCAACAGACGTCGAGAGGTTGTTGCTGTCGGGCAGAACCACGTCATTTCCGGGCCTGAAGAATCCGAGTTCCTGAGGCGGGAGGTAGATGATGAAGTCTGCGGGGTTGACGATGTTGAAGATATTGGCGGAGTTCTGGTTGACGTCCTGGCTTCTTATGCAGGCAGGAGTTGCGTATGTGTAAACAAACGCGTTGCCCGCACCGTATTTTTCGTTGTAAAGGAGACCGAGAAGGTCTGCGCATGCTGCGCCGCGGCTGTGGCCCGTGAAGAGAACGAGCGGGTTGTCCATAGAGGCAAGCCTGTTCTCAACCGTCTCAAAGATGTTCTGGGCAGCCATGAGGAAGTTCTCTGCGTAGAGAGCGTTGTTGTCGTGTGAAGGAACGAAGTCAAGGTTCGAGTACCACTCTGCGCCGACCGTGCCTCTGATGACGACGATCATTGCCGAGCGAACCTGGCCTTTGTAGTTGACCGTGCCTGTGCCGATCGTGAACGCGGATGTGTGCGACTTGTCATTGGCGGTGTCCTTGTCGTAGTTGATCTGGTTCCTGCTTGCCACGTTGAAGCCAATGGCTTTCAGCGCGTTCTTCGTGTCGGTCTTGTCCTGGGAGTTGTTCAGCATGATGACCTGGTTTGCAAAAGCGGAGTCAAACACGGTGTTGTCCGAGGGGAATACGAGGTTCGAAGAGGCCGCTGCACCCGGTGTTGGAGTGGGTGTGGGGGTAGGCGTAGGAGTCGCAGTCGGCGTGGGTGTAGGCGTAGGTGTGGGTGTTGCAGTCGGCGTCGGGGTCGCAGTAGGTGTAGGCGTGGGTGTCGCGGTCGGAGTAGGTGTGGCCGTCGGCGTAGGCGTAGGCGTAGGAGTCGCAGTCGGAGCGGCCGTGGGCTCTGTCGTGGCGCCTGCTGTAGGTGTCTCTGAACCTGCTGTCGGCGTTGCGTCTGCCGGTGTGGGTGTGCCCGCTGCAGGTGTTTCGTCTGAAGTGCCTTCGGGCGTCGCCGTGGGATCGCCGGTTTCGGAACCTGTGGGGTTCTCGGAAGGCAGGTCGGTGGGCACGTCTGTGGGCTCATCGATCGGCGCTGTTGTGGGACTTGAAACCGGATCTGTCGGTTTCGGATTGTTCTCAACTGTGCCCGTGCATCCGGCAAGCATTGCAACGGCAATTGCAATACATACCAAGCATAAGATAATAGTACGTTTTCTGATCATGGTTTTCCTCCTTTTGTGTCCGCGCCCGAACGACATAACCCAGGCGGGACGCACTTAAATCGCAAAAATAAGCACATTATTTTGCAAATAATCAACAAAAGCTTTATCCCAACGTTCTCTTGAGAAGCCTTGAAAGCTCCTCAAACATTTCGTCGACAACATCGCTCTTGCCAATGTCATTAACTGCCGCGGGCTGACCGTCCCTTTCGATGGGTCCCCTTTTCACAACCCGCGAAACTACTTTCAGCCCGGAAAAAACTCTTATCTCCGAATAACTGCCGGGCCTGCGTGAAGATTTCTTTGCGGGATAGTCTTCGAGCAGCCTGTGATTTACAATGAAATCTCTGCAGCCCTTAACGACCATGTCCGAAATCTGAAAATAGTTGCTTACAGAATCGAATTCCGCATTGAGGTCGTAGCGCCTCGAGTAAGTCACCCTTGAGGTGAGCTCGCCGGTCCTTGTGCGCCATGAATCAAACGAAAGCCTGATGCAGGAAAATCTGTTTTTCTCAAAATTCTTTTCGGTGAGCTCAATCGCCGTGACCTTTACGGGTGCGTTCTGCTCTGCCGCTTTTTTTGCGGAATCGGATCTTGCCATTTTTACTGCTTCCTCCGTCATTGTTTCATGCTGCTTACCGCCAATGCAAATACACTTTTATTTTATTATATGATTTTAAATTAATCAATAGCGAAAAGTAAATTGGCGGCAGCGAAAAGCTTTTTCGGCCGGTTTTGCGTGAATTTGCGTTTTTTTGGAAAGATAGGGTAACAAAGAGGGCACAATCATGGCAAAAAAAGGGGGCCCCGGGAGGCCCCTTGGCGGTATTCAGCGAACGCTTGAGACGTTCTTTGTGACTTCTTTCGAGCCTGTTCCGAAGAACAGCGTGTTGTCGCCCGGCCCGTGGTAATCGCCAATGTAAACCACCGTTCCGCCCCTTGTGACGGTGAAGTCGCTGACGCCCGAGACGGTCGCGGAAATCTTCTTGCCGTTGTGGACAGAGAGCGTTCCGGTGTCGCCCGAAAACTCAGTGAAGAAGCAGACCGTGCTGCCGGCCGCCTTGACGCTTTCGGGTATGGCTTTTTCGGAGATGCGCTTGCCGTTTTTGTAGAGCGACGCGAGCGTGAAGCCTGCGCGCGGCTCCTTGAAGTAGACGCATTGGTCGGGGTTGAAGTACCTGTCTGAGACCTTGGCGTCAACGACCGTGTCGGTGAACTTTTTGACGTCGATCCTGTGGAGGTCGTAGACCGCGTAACCCTCCGTGCTGAAGCCTTTGTTGGCAAAATAGTAGAAGTACGATCCGTTTGAGGAATAGGTTACCCCGCTGACGTCTCCCGCTTCGGTGTACATGCGGTCTGTGCCGCGCGCCGCTTCAAGGACGCAGGACGGCGCGAGCCTTGCCGTGAGGTATTCGCGCAGCGATTCGTAGTCGCTGAATGCATCGATGGGGGCGGAAGGCATTGCCGAGTCCTTGATCTTGAGGAAAACGACTGTCCCCCTGCCGTTGTCGAGCGGTCCGTCGGCAAGCCCCGTCGCCTCGTAGAGCGCGTAGTACGGGTCGTCTTCGGAAGCCGTATTTTTGGCGAAAATGTTTTCCGCAACAGGCGTGATCTTTTCGCCGTCGCAGTAGTTCAGCGTGACGATCTTGCGCTCGATCCTGTCGGATTCCGCTGCCGCCCTGATTTTGTCGCGCGCAAGCTTTTCGGTGTAGCTCTTTTCGAGCGCGGGGTACTCCTTGGCGTCTTTTTCGTAAACCGCCAATGCAGCCTTGTACTCGTTCTCGGTCGGATACGAGCTCCTCTCAGGGGCAACGGGCTTCACAGGCTCCGCCATCCCCGCGTCATATTCGCGCAGGGCGTCCTCAATGAGGTCTGTCACGTCGATATTTGAGCTTTTATAGGTGAGAAAATAGAAGTCGGGGAGCTTTCCCGTGAGCACGAAACCGTCGCCGTAAGCGTCGGAGCATATCTTCTGCTTGTCGCCGCCAAGGGTCTTCCTGTAAAGCACGCTGTTCTTCACAAACCAGACCGTGCCGGATGTGCTCACGCAGCCGACGGATGTTACGTCCTTTTCGACGGGTTCGGTAGCTGACGAGCCGTTTTTCAGGAAAAGAGTGCCCGCGTTGTCAATGTAGTAGACGATTTCAAACGTCTCGGAGCCGCAGAACTTTGCGATATCTGCGCACAAAAGCTCGGAGCCGCCCTTCGGCGAAAACCTGTAGAACGCCGTTCCCTTCTTATAGAGGACGGTCGCGCCTTTTTCCGCCAATGTGATCTCCGCGATGCCGGAGTCAACCCTGAGAGCGCTGCCGGAACCGTTGGTTTTTCTGCAGAAATAGGTGCCTTCGGCGCCTGTCACGGAGTTGTTGTCGGGGTAGAAGATGTACCTTCCGTCGGAGCTCTCGAATATCTTCGGGAGGAGCTCTGCGGAGACGGTTTTTGCGACGGAAGGGCTTGCCGATGCGGCGCCGGCGATGAAGCCCGACGAGATCCTGGTGCCCTTGCCGGCGCCGGTTGACCGGTACAGCTCGCCGCCTTCGATGTAGTAGTAAACGTTGCCGAGTTTGGTCCTCTGGGCGGCCATGACACAGCAAACTATTATAAGAACGAGCGTGACCGTTCCCAGAAACGGCCCGAGAATTTTGTTTTTAAGGCTCATCTTCCGCTTGGGGGCGGGTTCCTCAGTAAGGAGAGCGTCCTCTGCGGGCGCCGCCTTTTTGCCCGCGGTTTTTTTGCCGGATGTCTTCGGAGTCTTAGGAGTCTTTGCGGATTTCGCGGATTTTGCGGTCTTTTCGGGATGCTTTCCGGCGGCGCCGTTTTTTGCATTGGCGGCAGACTGCGCTTCATCGTCTTCTTCGAAGGATATTTCGGTTATAGGCGTGTACCTGTGAGTGTAGTCGTACTCCTCATCGTCAGTCCACGGAACGTCTCTTTGATCTTTCAACGCAGCCCCTCCTTTCCCGGAAATGCCGTGAGTTTATTGTAGCTCATTTCGGTTTCAAAAACCATCCGCGGGGGTCATTTTCTTTTGATGACGCCAATGGCAAAAAATGCCGCGAAGATAAGTGCCTGGAGCGCGACTATAGTCGCACCGACGGGCGTGTCGATCATGATTGAAAGCAGTATGCCGCACACCGAAGTTGAGAGGGCGATGACGGCGGAGCAGATTGTGACGCTCCTGAAGCTTCTGCAGACGCGCATTGCCGACAGGGCGGGGAAGACCACGAGCGCGGAAATGAGAAGCGAGCCGACAAGCTTCATCGCAAGCACAATGACTATCGCGATGATGACGGCCGTTGCGGTGTTGATCAGTTTGACGTTGGTGCCTGTCGCGGAAGCGAAGTTCTCGTCGAACGTGACCGAGAAGATTTTGTTGTAAAAAAGCACGAAGAAAAGTATCGTGAGGACGCACATCACGAGCGAAATGATTACGTCTGACATTTTCAAGACAACGATATTCGTCGCGCCGAAGAGGGCGGTGCACACGTCGCCGGCAATGTTTGAGCCCGTCTGGAACTTGTTGAGGAGCAGATAGCCGACGGCAAGGGCCGTGACCGAAAGCATCGCAATCGCCGCGTCTCCTTTTACCTTGGTGCTCTGGCCGAGCCTGAGTATGAGAATCGCGCAGACTATGGTGAGAGGGAGCACGAGGGCCATGTCCTCGGCAATGTGAAGCACGGTCGCAATCGCAAGCGCACCGAACGCAACGTGCGAAAGGCCGTCACCGATGAACGAAAACCGCTTCAGAACCAGCGTCGTTCCGAGCAGCGAGGCGCACACCGACACGAGAGCCGTGCAGATGAGGGCGTAGATCGCAAACGGAAGAGAGAGTGAAAGTACGAGATTTTCGATAAATTCAGGCATTTCTCTTCACCCCCTTGTGCGTCGCGGCCGCGGAGCCTGCCGTGGCAAGACCGTTCATACCGCCAAGCGACTCAAGCGCCGCATATTCCGAAGCGCTTCCGAAGAACTGGTTGTCGCCAATGTAAAGCACGTGCGAAGCGTACCTCTTGGCGGCAGCTATGTCGTGCGAGATCATGATTATGGCGGTGCCCTTGTCGCGGTTCAGATTGGCGAGTGTCTTGTAGAGCTCCTCGGTCGCCTGGGGGTCGAGACCCGCCGCGGGCTCGTCAAGAACTATCATCTTTTCGGTTGCGCAGAGCGCCCTTGCGATGAGAACCCTCTGCTTCTGGCCGCCCGAGAGCTCCCTGAAGCACTTGTTTTTGAGAGAAGTGATGCCGACGGTCGACATTGCCGATTCCGCGAGTTTTTTGTCGTCCCTGCTGAAAAAAGGGCGGAAACCGAGGCGCCCGGTGCAGCCCGAGAGCACGACCTCCTTAACAGAGGCCGGAAAGTCGCTCTGGACGAGGGTCTCCTGGGGCAGGTAGCCGATCTGTTTGGCGTTAAAGCCGTCGCCGTAGACGAGCCTGCCGGACACGGGCGGAATGAGGCCGAGAAGTGTCTTCATAAGGGTCGACTTGCCGGCACCGTTGGGGCCAAGGATGCAAAGGTAGTCGCCGTCGCAAACCTGAAAATTTATTCCGGAGACGATTCTCCGCCCTCCGTAGCCTACGGAGAGATTGTCGCAGTCAATTAAAATCATATATCAAATATCAAACCGTGCCGACGGGCACTGACCCGCAGCCGGAAATTCCTTTCTCAGTTTTTCTTGCAATCGCCGCACACGCCAAAGAGCACGGTCTCCGACTTGTCGATTTCAAAGCTCTGCTTTCCCGCGATATCGGCAACGAGCGCGTCCGCAGCCTCGTGGTCCATGTGGATCGTCCTGCCGCAGATCTTGCACGACAGGTGAAGCTCTCCGCGGCAGTGCGCAGCGTCCGTGTACTGGAAGAAAACCTTCCGCGACCCCTCTTTAACCGACCGCCTGACTTTTCCCTCAGCCTCAAGCTCCGCAAGGTTCCTGTAAATGGCGCTCCTGCTGATCCCGCTCTCCTCGAGCGCATCGCCGATCTCTTCCGCCGAAAGCAGCCTGTCGGGGTTCTCGGCAAGGTAATCGGTAAGTATTTTTCTCTGCTTTGTCGAATACGTACTCATTCTCTGCCCTTTCCGGGTCGCAGGCGTAAAGCCTTTTCCGGCCGCCGTCTGCTCGTAAAAAATGCGTGAATTTGGGATTGATTCGCAAATTCACGCAAATTATACCATATGACGAAAACAAGTCAATATTTAAAATTTATGCTTAAAAGGACCGCAAGGCGCCTTTTGACCTTTGGCGGCAGAAGCAGACGTTTCCGTTCTCCTTTCTTTCCGGTTTAACCCCTTTTTTAACCCCCATTTTAACCCCCATTTTAACCCCCATTTTAACCCCTTTTTTAACCCCCATTTTAACCCCCTTTTTTAACCCCCGCGTCAACGCGATCCGCCGCAATTTTGATGTTTAAACCATGCCCGAAAGCTGATATAATGAAGGCACCTCAAAAAAAGGAGATGCCTCAGGATGCGGAGATTTTTAAATACCGCAGCAAAGATTGTTGCCGCAGGAGCGCTTGCCGCGTGCCTTGCGACTTTGTTTGCATGCCAAAACAGCGGGAAAACCGCGGAAAATATATACAGAGAAAAGGAAGTACACACAGACATGAACGGACAGGTAAGCGAACCTAAACCAAGTCTATATTTCACATCGTGCACGGTTGACGGCAATGACGTCAGCTTCGGCGTCGCTGTGACGGGCGTTGCGGACGATACCGCCAATGTGACCGTGAAAGCCGCGGAGCTTGTCGACGCGGCGTACAAAGACGTCGGAGACGTCGTCTGCTACACGGGACAGCAGAAAAACGTCAAAACGCAAAACGAAAAAATGAACGTGCCCGCGGGCGGGCACGTTGTGACAGTTAAGGGCGCCGGCGCGTCTGACGGCAAGACCCATATGATCACCGTCACGGCAAGCTGCAAGGCGTCCGGCGCCGTCTGCCAAGGGACGCTGCTCCTGCGCGGCGGCAATGTGCTCCTCTCGGCCGCCGCGGTGGACCTCGTCTGCGACGAGCTGACCGACGAGGAAATGGTATCGCTTCTTGTCGGCAACACAACCGTCGCGCCTGCCCCGGGTGAGGCGGGCGCTACAAGCCCCATTGCCCGCCTCGGAGTGCCGGCGCTCGCGCTTGCCGACGGGCCGCAGGGGGTCAGGCTTGCAACCCATACCGTTTGGTACCCCTGCGGCGCTGTTGTCGCGTCGTCGTGGGACCGCGAGAACGTTTACAAGGTCGGCTGCTCGCTCGGCAATGACTGCGACGCGACGGGCGTTGACGTGCTGCTTGGCCCCGGAATGAATATCCAGAGGCTTGTCGTCGGCGGCAGAAACTTTGAATACTTTTCCGAAGATCCCTATCTTTCGGGAATTATCGCCTCCGCATACACGTCGGGAGTGCAGTCGAAAGGCATTGGCGTGTCCGCAAAGCATTACGCCGTGAACAACCAGGAGACCGCGAGAGGCACGATTTCCGCCAAGTTGAACGAGCGGGCCCTCCGCGAGATTTACCTGAGGGGCTTCGGCTACGTGGTCAGAAAGGCCGACCCGATGACGATCATGTCGTCCTACAACAGGGTCAACGGAGTTTTCACGTCCATGAACAGGCCGCTCCTTGATGTGCTGCGCAAAGATTTCGGTTTTGACGGGCTCATCATGTCCGACTGGGGCTCGGGCGGCGGCGTTGTCGACAAGGTGGCCGCCGGAAACGACCTCACCGAACCGGGCTGCAAGGAACAGTACGACGAGCTTCTCGCGGCTCTTAAGAACGGAACAATTTCGAGGGAGGCGTGCATTGAGGCGTGCAGGAACATTCTTTCAGTCGTTTCAGAGTCCAAGGCGTATGAGAAGATGCTTGGCGGCAGAGAGCGCGCGACGAACGATGTTGACGTTGAGAGCGGCAGAAAGGCGGCCCTTGAGGCTGCGGAGAGCGGAATTGTGCTCCTGAAGAATGAACAGAATGCGCTGCCTGTTAAGGAGAACACGGAGCTTGCCCTCATTGGCATGACCGCGTACGATCCGATTTACGGCGGCGGAGGCTCGGGCGGCGTCAACACTTCCTACAAAAAGGACATCGAATCGGGTTTAAGAGACGCCGGTTACAGGACAAATTACACGGCGGGGTCGTGGTTCAGCTACTCCAACAAGATCAGAAAAGAGTTTGACGGGGAGGCCGCCAAGTGGGCCGAATCGTGCGAGGCTGCGATTGTGGTCATCGGACGGTACACCTCAGAGGGCGCGGACACGTCACCTAAGGAGGGCGGCTTCCTGCTCACGGACGACGAGAAGGCCCAGATCACGCGCACGGCTGAGATTTTCCACGCCAAAGGCAAGAAACTCATTGTCATCATAAACAGCGGAAACCCTGTGGAGAGCGCTTCCTGGAGAGATTCCGCTGACGCGATACTCTGGATCGGCTACCCGGGCGAGACGCTCGGCACTGCAGTCGCGGACATTATTTCCGGCAAGGTCTCTCCCTCCGGAAAACTAACATGCACATGGCCCGAGACCTACGAGAGCACCCCTTATGCGAACGACTTCCCGGGCTCGGCTTCGTCGACAAAATACAGGGACGACATATACGTCGGCTACAGGTACTACGAGGAGTTCGGCGTCGACACGGCCTTCTGCTTCGGCCACGGACTCACTTACACAAGTTTCGAATATTCGGATTTCAGCGCGAAAAAAGAGGATGACGGCAGGGTCGTTCTCAGCTGCACGGTGAAGAACGTCGGCGATAAGAGCGGGCGTGAGATCGTTCAGTTCTACGTCTCAAAACCCGTTGCCGACGGCCTGCTGCCTCTTAAAAAAGAGCTCTGCGGATTCGACAAGACGAAGCTTTTGAAGCCCGGCGAGAGCCAGACTGTAACGGCGACTGTCACGAGCTTTGAGCTTGAGTCGTTCTTTACTGAGGAGGGCGCGTGGAAGATTGCCGGCGGCGACTACGAATTTACCGCAGCTGCATCTTCGAAGGACGTGAGGCTTGCCGCCAAGGTCACTTTCGGCGAAACGCGCACCACGTGGAAGGTCGCGGAGAGCCTGCAGCCCTCCGGGGCGATCAGGACCGTCAAGGACTCGCCTTTTGACGAAGAAAAGGAGCGCGAGAAGCGCCCGAATATAGCCAAGGGAGCCGACACTTACTGCAGCGGCGTTGAGGGCGCGCACGGATCGGCGAATCTTGTTGACGGCAGCAAGGACACACGCTGGAGCGCCGCAGGAACGGCGGGCGAAAGATGGGTCGTTATTGACCTTGGCGATGTCAGAAAGGTGAGCGACATTTCAATTTTCTGGGAGTCAAACACGGCCTACTCGTACACGGTTGAGATTTCGACCGACACACCGACCGGGGAGGGGCGAAAAGGCACCTCGAAGATACCTGAGGGTGTGACGTTCAAACAGGCTGTCACGAAAAAACTGGAGGACTGGGAACTTGTTTTTGCTACAATAGATTCTGAAGCCAGGTTCATCAGAATCAGCGTCCCCGCATCGGCGAACTGGTGCTCCATCTACGAAATCTCGGTTTTTGAAGGGAACTGACTATGGATTACGAAAAATTGATGAAAAACGCGCGGCCTGTCTTTCTCGCAGGTATTGAAGACGAGACGAACGTTCAGGCGGGCTTCGTGTGCAGGCTTGAACTGAAAAAGAGCGACCTTGAGGCAAAAGACGCCAAGGTATACGCCGCCGCGAGAAACTTCTACAGGCTCTACGTCAACGGCACCCTCTGCGCGCACGGTCCGGCAAGGGCAGCGCACGGCTTCCTCAGGGTCGACGAAATCGACGTCTCGGCTTTTCTCAAGGAAGGCGCCAATGTGTTTGCCTTCGAAGTAACGTCCTACGGCAACCCCTTCGGCGGCTACTCAAACGACACAGTCCTCGGTAAAGGGCTCCTGCGCGCCGTGATAAAGGCAGGTTCCGTGACCGTCTGCTCCTCGCCCGACACGTTTTCGTGCACAAGGCTCCCGCAGAGGGTCCAGCGCTCGGAGCGCATCTCGCACTGCAGGCAGATGACCGAAAACTATTACCTTGACGACAGCTATTTTGCATGGCGTACGGACGTTTCGCTCTGCGGCGAAAAGCCCGCTGTAATAGTCGATGACTCAAAACTCATCGCGCGCGGCTCGCTTCTTCCGACGCTCAAACCACACAAGGCTTTTCGCGTTGTGACCGCGGGCAGGGCAGACATTGACGAGAGTGTATATTTTGAAAACAACTGGTTTGAAAACCTCATCGAGGGGTACAACGATATAAAAGAGAGACCGCTCCGCGACTACGTGAAGACGGTCGAAAAACCGTTCAAAAAAACCGAAAAATGCGAGATTTCGCCAAACGGCGACGTCTCGGTAAAAGGCGCAAAGGGCGGCGCGTACTACGTCGAATTTGACCTCGGGAAGCCGGAGCTCGGCTTCATCGAAGCTGAGTTTGAGACCGAGCGCGCAGGAATTGTCGACATCGTCCACCTTGAGTCAAACGTCATCTACGGCGAGAAGGACGAGGTCACGGGCGGCGCAAACCCCGTCACGAGGCTGCACGTCAAAGGCGGCAAGGTCTCCTTTATTTCGATGGAGCCCGCGCTCGGAAGGTTCTTCAAGGTGTACTTCAGGGGCTGCGGCTCCTTCAGGCTCACAAACCTTTCGGTCCGCGAGTACACCGTGCCTGACGTGCGCGGCGGAGGCTTCCTCTGCAGCGACGATGACGTCAACAGGCTCTACGAGGCTGCGGCTCTGACCTTCAGGCTGAATACGCTTGACATTTTCATGGACTGCCCGGAGAGGGAGCGCGGCGGCTGGCTGTGCGACTCGTACTGGACGGGCCGCGCGGAAAGAATGCTCCTTGGCGGTCACAGGGTCGAAAAAGACTTCATCGAAAACTATCTCTCAACGGATGCCGCCAATATGTTTCGCGGCTTCTTCCCCGAGGCCTACCCGGGTCACAAACCCGACTACAAAGGCTGCGCCGGCATCACCACCTGGTCCTTCTGGCTCATGGTCGAGCTCTGCGAGTACGTCAGGGAAACCGGCGACTTTGAGCTTGCCGAAAAGTACCGCGCAAGGGTTGAGGCGTTCGTCGAGGGCGTTAAAAGCTTCATCGGCGGCACGGGCCTCCTCGAAAACATGCCCTGGATCTTCATCGACTGGTCGTTCTCGAACGACCCGGAGTTTGTAAGCCCTGTCTCCACAGGCGCCAATGCGCTCGCCTCGAAAATGCTTGCCGGCCTCGGCGAGCTCTACCAAAGGGACGACTGGAAGGAGCTTGGCGGCAGCATGCGCGACACACTCCGCAAGGCGATCATCGGTTCAAACCGAAAAGGCCCGGCGTTCATCCCGGACGCCTTCAACGTGGTTGACGGCAGACTCGCGCCCAAAAACCTCTACACCGAGAGCTGCACCTATCTCACGGTCTGGTCGGGCGTTATAACCAAGGAAAACGCGCCGCTCACCGTCTTCAACGCGGTCAGAGCGATGGGTCCCTGCCCCGAATTTGCCCCCAACACAAGGGTTGGACGCGCGGGCCTCTTCATCGGCCTCCAGTACCGTTTCGACATGATGGCAATGCTCGGCGAAAAGGAGCGCGCCCTGAAAGAGCTCATGAGTTTCTACGGCTCGCAGCTGAAAGAGGGCCCCGGCACGCTCTGGGAGAACCCTGAAATCAGAACGTCAAGCTTCTGCCACGGCTTCACATCGTTTGCCGCCGTGCAGCTCATGCGCGACATACTCGGCCTCGGCATACCCGACGAGACGAAAAAGACCGTCAGGATCGAGCCGCACCCGTCCGGTCTCCGCTGGGCAAGGGGCTCCGTAATGACCTCCGACGGCCTCATCACGGTCTCATGGGTTTCGCGCGACGGAGAGCCTGAACTGAGCGTCAGCCTCCCTGCCGGCTGGAAAAAAGAATAACGGTTTTATCCGTCTGATAAAAAACACGCACGGCCTTCGGAAAACCGCTTCCCGAAGGCCGTGCGCCTGTTTATTTCACGCCGGCTCGCGGTTATTTCGTTACAATCCTGAACGTTCTCGGCGTCGCCTCGTTCATCGTCACAACGAACGCGTAGGAGAACGAGTTGTCGGCGTCCGTGTAGACCGCGTACCCGTCGTAGCCGTTGGCGGATGCAATCTCGTACCTGACCCACTCGCCGTCTATCTTTTCGTATATCTCCGGCACGCCGAAGGAGTCAAAGCCGTATGCCCGGACCGCAATGTTGTAGTTTGAGGACATGTAGTAGCTTTCGTTGACGGCCGGGATGTTTGCCGCGCCTCCGGAAAGCGTAAACTCGCAAGTTTTTCCGTCGGCGCTCTTAACCTTCGGCACAATGCCGTCGTCAAGCACCGTGTCCGCCTCAGACGTAATTTTGATCGGGTTGAGGCAGGTGTTTTCCCTGACAAGCTGCACGCGCTCGTCGTCTCTTATCTCCTGCGAACCGTACGGGAGAATGATGAGCCTGAACTTCATCACATCGCCCGCTTTGAGCGTGACTTTGCCTAAATCAAGGGAAAGACTGATCCTGTTGAGGTTCCAGGAGGAGTAGTCCGAAACGATGAATCCCGCGTTTGACTTCCTGCCGCCGATGGTAACTTCGCTGTCCGCGACGATCACGGCCATGTTGACGTAGTCGCCCGCGTCGGCGTCATAGATTGCGACGTAGGGGCAGGCTTTTCCGAGCCTGTAGTATGTCTTGTCGGCAGCGTGGCTCGTGGCTGCAACCGCGGGTTTGTTATTGGCGTCAAGGTAGCCGAGCTTGTTGTAGAAGACGAAGCGGCCGTCCATGCTGAAAATGTTGAAGTCGCGGCGGAACTCTTCAATCGTGATATCCTCAAGCACAAGGAATTCGATATCGTAGTAGGCCCTGCTTTCGTCGGTCTGGGGCATCTCAACGTGGCGGTAGGTTGCCGCAAGCCGCTCGTCCTCGGAGAGGTAGTTCATGCGGACGTCCGCGTAGACAGGTCCCGTGCTGTCAATGTATTTCGTCGTAAACTCAAGACCGGAGAAGCCTTTGTCCTTGGAGGTGTACTGAAGTACCCTCGGAGCGCCTCCGCTCGTGTGCTGGGGCTGACCTGTCCAGAGAGGTGCGGACATGGGTCTGAAGTCGGGAATCGTCCAGTAGTCCTTGCCGTAGACAAAGTAGGGCGCGATGCAGTTTGTCTCCGTGACACCCGTCGAGAGGTGGTAGTAGGTTGTGAAAAACTGAATCGAAGAGAGCTGCTTGAGCGGATATTTGCCCCAGTTCTGGTAGAGATTCACGACAGTGACGCTTGTGTCCTTGCCGCTTTCGACAACGAGCGGGAAAAACGTGTCGCTGTAGGAGTGGTCGCCTGCGTCAAAAACCGTCTCGTCGCCGTCGCCGCAGAAGTTCTTGGAGACCTCCATCTCAATCGGCAGCACCGTGTTGTTCCCGTCAAGCAGAACCGCGCACTCAAGCGTTCCTCCGGTGTCCCCCGCGTGTGTGTAAACGTAGACGGTCCTGTCGCTGTCATCGCCCGTGAACTTGACGGATAACGTGTAGTGTTTGTCGGGTGACGAATAGTATGGCGGCGAGAAACCTCCGGCGTTTGACTCAATCGTGAACGTGTAAAGCCCCTTCAGCGAGTCATAGCCAAGGTATTTGCCGTTGGCGGAGGGAGTCGTCGTGACGACGTTCTCAAGCGGGTGCCTCTCAAACTCGGCTTCCTTCAGAAAATCTTCAAAGCTGTGAGCCGTGTCCGTGTAGTAGCGCCTTCCGATTTCGTAAACGTATTTTTTGCGGAGCAGGCCCTTGTCAGGCACATGCGACTGCTTTATAACGTAGAAATCACCGTCCTCCGTGACCGTGAAGGTGCTCTCGAAGGTGCCGTTCAAAAGTATGTAGCCGAAAATGCCGGAGTCTTTGATGTCAAAGCCCGCATACTCTGCGCTCGCCCAGTCGACGTCCGCGAGGTTATCGTGGAGACCGTTTTTGTCCTTGGCGATAAGTTTTTCGACAGTGTCCTTTCTGATCTCGGTTATGAGACCGATGGCTGCGACGTTCTCGGCTTTCTCCGAAATAACGAACCTGTCAACGGAATTGATCTTGTCGGTAAAAACGTGGAAATTCCTGTCGAGAAGCACGTTCGGACGGTCTGTGTCCTTGGCGAGAAACTCGATCTTTGATATTGAAACAGTGTCTTTCGTGACCTTGTCGAAGTCGATTCTGAAACTCTTGAGCGTGCCTTTGTAGCCCGTGATGCCCTCGAGGGAGATCGTGTACTCGTGGTACTCGCCGTCCGGATTCAGCGAAAAAGCGATTTTCTGGTCCGAATTGAAGCTGCTGTAGCTCCCAGCCGCCACGTAGATCTCGCCGGAGAGGGTGGTTTTGTTCTTCATCGTGATTCTTACACCGCCAAACCTGTCCGCGTCTACGCCAATGTTATTCCACCCGATATATGCGTCCTCGGGATTGCTCATGCTGAAGCTGAGAACACCGTCTTTGAGGGAGGGGCTGTTTACGTCATTATCCGTATCCGGCAACGCGATGTCAAACGGAAGCTTTTCGGTATAGTCCGTGACGCGCGCGAAGCTGCCGTTCAGAATGTGCGTGTCGTAGTAATAGCTGCCGTGTCTGTACGAGTTGAGCGAAGGGCTTTCGATACCGTTTGCGGTGGTGTAGACCGCCCCGTTTTCAAGCTCTATAAAAGCGTCGCCCGTGTTTTCAATATACACCTTGCCGGCAGGGGTCGTGAGCGATGAAATCTGTTTTGCCGCGCCGGAGCTTCCGATGAAGTAGTTGAGGTTCATGTGTGCATTGGCGATGCGGACAGCGCTTCTCTCGGCAGAGAGATAGTAGACGTTTACGCCGTTGGCAAGGTCCCTCGCCGCGTAGACGGTTTTCGCATTGGCGCCTGTGTACATGTCCCTGTACTCGGAGACTTCCTCTTTGTAGACCGCAAACGGGTCGTAGTCGAGTCTTCCGGATTTGTCTGTCCCCCTGCAGCCGACGAGTGCGCAAACGCACAAAACCGCGAGGAGAAGAGAAACATATAAAGCTGTTTTCTTCATCTTTAAGCTCCTGTTAATTTTTTCCGGGCTGTTTCGCCCGTAAATATGTCGCCAATGTATTTTACCCCACCCAAAGGCGCCTTTGCAAATGTTTTTCGCCGCAGCCGATCCGCCTGTGTTACTGCTTAAAAAGTTGTTTAAAAGCTCCGAAAGTAGTAAAATTCAGGCTGACGGAAGATGATAAAGAATCTTGGCGATAGTGCCGCCGGCCTTTTTTGCCGGGGAGGTTTTAACCGAAACATGGAACAGTTTATTCAAAGAGACGAAAACGAGAAGCCGCTTGACGTCATAAAAGATGACGGGGGCTTTACAAGCATATTCAGAACGATTGCGGTCATCGGCGATTCTCTCGCTTCGGGAGATCTTGAGTCGATGGGACCGGGCAGTCCGCGCGACTACCACGACATCTACGACATATCCTGGCCTCAGTACATTGCCAGACTCAGCGGCACGACCGTCTACAACTTCACACGCGGCAATATGACCGCAAGCGAGTACAACAACTCCTTCGCGGAAAGCAGGGGCTTCTGGGACAAGGACAAGGCGGCCTCGGCATACGTCATAGCGCTCGGCGTCAACGACCTTGACGGCTTCAAGCAGGAGATCGGCTGCATTGGCGATATCAGCGAAGACTACCACCGCAACAAGCCTACATTCGCGGGCGACTACGCCAAGATAATCCAGCACTACAAAGAAATCCAGCCTGACGCGGCCTTTTTCCTGCTCACCATGCCACGCGAAACCGAGCCCTACATAACCGAGGAATGGGCCGAAAACCACGTTGCGCACAGGAAGCTGCTCCTTGAATTTGCGGATTTTTTCACAAATACTTACGTCATCGACCTCTACAGCTACAGCCCGGTGAACGACGCGGACTTCCACCGACTTTTCTACACGGGCGGCCACATTAACAACGCCGGCTACTACCTCTACGCCAAGATGATCAGCTCGTACATTGACTACATCGTGCGCCACAATCTCGAACAGTTCAACCTCTCGGGCTTCACCGGAACCCCGTTCAGCTACCGTGAATGAAAGGATACGTAAAATGATCAAACGCATTTTAACCCTGTTATTAGGGCTTTTTACGCTGCCCCTCTGCTTTGCGTCCTGCTCGTCGCCCGCAACCGCCAATGACACAGCCGGCAAAACCGACGTCATTCCCGACCCCGCGAGAATCGACTTTTCAACATTCTCCGCGAAGCTCTTTAAGGCTTCATTCTCGAGCGGCAACTCTTCCGATCCCAAGCTCACGGAAAACGGCGTGCTTTTTATCGGCAATCAGGAGTCGCGCGACCCGTCTGTGCGTTGGAACGTGAGCAGCATGTTCAAAGCGGCAGGCTATGGCCCGTCATCAGACGGAAAATCGTACGTCCCCTTCACCCCCGAGGAGAAAAAGGTTGTCGTCTTCAAAATTCAGGCCGAATGGGGCGGCGTTTTTGAAATGTTCTACGCAACGGAAGACCGCACCGAGGCAGCGGCAGAGTACTCGATAGAAACGGTTTACGGCGGCGACTCGGAGTTTTTCGGAGAGAGAGTTTCCCAATACATAGTTTTTGACGCGACAGACGAATACGGCTGGCGCACGCGCTTCAACGACAGCTTCAGACTGGATTACACCGATTTTCTGCAAAAAGGCGACACTTTCCTCCTTGAAAAGGCAGCTTTCTGCGAAAATCTCGCAGAGGCAGAGGCCTTTATAGCAGCGGACAAAGAAGCTCCGGCCCCCAAACCGGCGGTCGCTGAGGGCTACTACGTCTGCCTGTATGAAGACCGCCTCCACATTCCTGACGGCAACGTCCGCGGCAGCGCTTTCTCATCTCTCGAGGACGCCATATCCTTCTGCGACCTGAGCAAGCAGTATGGCACCCGTGTCGCCAATGAAAAAGGCGAAATCCTCTACACCCCGTACTCTCTGCTTGTCTGCAACCTTCTCCGCGAGGGTTGCTACATAGTGAATTATGCACGCGAGCAGGAATTCAAATACGGTGATTCCTGCACAAACCCCGCAACCAACCACCGGCCGATGCGAACCAGCTGCGACCGCCTGATAGACTGGATTGTATATCGCGCAGGATTCATCTACGGCCAGCCGAAAGTCCAGGGCTGCGTTGTCGCAACCCTTGGCAAGTGGTGCGAAAAGCAGGGCTTCACCAAAATCACCGACATTGAGGATCTTAAGGCCGGCGACATAGTTTTTGTCCGCCCGGCGTCTGACGGCGGCCCTCAGCACGTTTTCATGCTCGCTTCCGACCCCAAAAACGGCAACGCCCTCCGCTACGACCACGGCTCAGACACCCGCATCATGAACCCGGACCAGCCGACATACGAGCCCGTCAGCTACGCGGACGCTCCCTTTGTCTACGCCTACCGTCCCGTCTCAACCGAAAAGAACAACATTTTCTTCACCGGCTACGCCCCTTCTCCATTTGGTGGTGTTATTTGAAACTTTCCGGAATACTAACTATTGTGTAATAGACACTCCGCAAACGTTTTCATCGGTTGAGAAGTCTTTTGATAGGCCCGAATCAACTATTACTAAATCAGCGAAAATCATGTCCTGTTATACTCCTGTACAATGGCTTATTTGTAGTACACCGCTTGCTTTGAAAACATTTCTGCATAGATTCCGGGCTGAGCAAGGAGTTCCTTGTGGTTTCCTTGCTGGATGAGGCGGCCTCCGTCGAAAACAAGTATCTTGTCAGAGAAAAATGTACTTGTAAGCCTGTGGGAGACAAAAACAGTAAGCTTTTGCCTGCTTTGAGTTGAAATGTTTTTAAAAATCCGATATTCACTCAGAGGGTCAATTGCGGCGGTTGGTTCATCGAGGATAATTACCCTGCCATCGTGGCAGTAAGCCCGGGCAATGGCCAGTTTTTGCTTCTCGCCGCCTGACAGAACCACCCCGTCATCGTAAAGATCTTTAGTCAGGAGTGTTTCGTCTTTGTCAGGCAGCCCTGAAATCAACCCATCAAGGTCGGCTGCTGCATAACATCTGTCAAGAAAATCCCGGGAGATATTTTTGTCAAAAGCGACATTTTCCCTGATGGAGTAGGCAAGAACCTCATAGTCCTGAAACACGGGTGAAACAAGCCTTTGATACTCTGAAAAAGGGTATTCCCGTATATCGGTACCGTTCAGCAGAATCCGCCCCTCTGTTACGTCGAACATACGCATCAGCAGATAGACAAAAGTTGTTTTGCCTGCGCCATTTTCACCGACAACGGATATAATACTTTTAGAATCGAGGGTAACGGATACATCCTTCAGCGCATAAGTATCGCTGCCGGGGTACATAAAGCTGACGTTTTGAAATTCGAAAGTAAATTCATCGCCAATACAACTCTTTGCCTCCGGGTTGGTCTCCACATCCTTGTAAATGGTTTCGGGAAGATTCATAAAGGCTTCATAGTCCGCAAAATAATCGTTGATGCGGGCAACTTTCACAAATCCGTCGAACAGTTCTTTGACTGAATCTGTGATTTCGCGGCTCCCTGTGATGCATAACATAAACGCACTGATTGAGATGGCCCCTAAATAGAAACTTCTTATTGCCAGCAGGAAGACGAGAACAAGATTCAGAAGATTTACGACCTGGTCTATCGATTGCCACATGTTAATTTTACGCGCTTTTTCGTCCTCAAGAGAGATAACTTTTTGCGAAACCTCCCTGTACTTTTCGGTGAGGTTTTCCGAGTAGTCGTAAATTTGGATTTCCTTGGCGAAACGTGTGTCGAAAATAATCTCCTTGAAGTATTCTTCGGTTCTTGTGTATTCCGATATCAGGCCTGTGTATTTGTGGTCGACTTTTGCGATTTTCTTACTTATTACAGCGCGTACGCAAGCTGCGGCAAAGACAACGAGCAGAGAAAAAATGTTGATTGCAGCGATGACATAGCCAAGACCCAATAATGCGATGACTGCACCGCCAATATCACACAAAACAACGTAGTCAATCTCCAGAAACTCGTAAATTGCCCGCTCGCCCTTGGCTTCAAGATCAAGCACGGAGGAATCCATGAGATCCTTGTAATCAAGACTCATTGCCTTTCTGCTTACTTTCATCGAAACGAGATTATCGGTTTTTGAGGAGTGAGCAGAGAGCATGTCGCGGCTTTTTCTGTTGACAAAATCAAAAAGCACAATCATGAAAGTCATGACGGCAATAACTGCGCCGCAGAGAATCTTGTTGGCGTCTTTAAGAACCAGGTCGATTACAATTGCCGGCAAGACTATTGTAAGAATACTGTAGGCCTTTCCTGCGACCGTTGACAGCAACTCATGAAACAGAGCCGCCTTGTTAACCGTGTATTGCAGCTTGATTATTTTGGCGGTGTTTCTCAGAATATTACGCATTTTCTTCATCTTCCGCACCCCCTTCAAAGTCTTTGTCGGTTTCAAAATTGTCAGCAGATTGGTAATACCCTGCCTGAGCAGAAAACATCTTAAAGTAAATTCCCTGCATATTCATCAGCTCATCATGGCTGCCGATTTCGGCAACTGTGTTATCGTTAAGGAGCACGATTCTGTCCGCAAGCCTGCAGCTGTTTAATCTGTGAGAAATGAAGAACACAGTTTGCCCTTGTGTGATTTCGTCAAACTTTTGGTAAAGAGCATATTCATTTTGAGGTGAAAGGGCCGCAGTCGGCTCGTCAAGGACATAAACCGGCGCATTTTTATACAGCGCTCTTGCAATTGCGAGGAGCTGCCGTTCACCTCCTGAAAGGTCAATGCCGTTCCTATCGACTCGCTGCGTGATATATGTTTTTTCACCGTCTTTCAGTTTTGAAATAACGCCGGAAAGACCTGCCTCTTGAATTGCTGTCGGAACACTGACATGGCTTTCAGACAGGCCCATTTTTATATTCTCTTCGATGCTGAAATCGAAGATATTGAACTCCTGAAAAACTGTTCCGAAAAGGCCCAGGCAATCGCTGCGCCTGCAATGTGAAATGTCCTGCCCGTTGAAATAGATGTGTCCTTTGGTAGGCTTATAAAAACCCATCAGAAGATTTACAAGCGTTGTTTTTCCTGCTCCGTTAACACCGACAATGCAGATCTTCTCATGAGGCCTGACTGTCAGGTTTATGTCCTTTAGAATCCAGGGACCGTCTTCGCTGTACCGGAAAGAAACGTCTGAAAAAACAATCTCAATTTCCCTGTTTTTGGGGATTGTTATATGGTCTCCGGCCGCATTGGCGTCATCATACAGTAGGAAGGTCTTGAGGTGGTGAATGTACTTGGCGTTTTGAAAGATTCCGGCTGCAGACGACAACATGCCTGAAACGGAGCCCGTGAAGACCAGAATCGCTGCAATGTAGGTACTGAACTCACTTACTGTTATTGTCTTCTGAGCAAGCAACAAACCAATGTAAGTGTATGTTACTGCCAACTGAACGAAATTAACAACATAGGTCCACCAGAACTTTTTAAAGAAGCGTTTTGAAACGCTGCATTCAAGCAGAAAATGCTTTTCAATCCAGTACACTATTTTTGAGCAGATAAACCCGCGCAAATCATATGCCCGCACTTCTTTGGCAAATACAGGGCCTGTCAGGTAATCACGGGCATAGTACATATTCATCTCAATGGGCGATTCGTCTTCCTGCTGCTCGAACTTGTATTGCATGCGCATTACGGTTCCGACAGTACTTGCGACTGCAAGAACGAGCAACAGCAGCATGACATATACGTTTAGAACTGCAAAAAGGACAACGGAGCCGACAATATTGATTACAGTTGAAACCAGCACAACAGAGGCGGAAAGCAGCGAACCGATAACTTCTTCTTCCGAGCATTTCTTTGCGAAGTGATACTGTTCGCGGATGTCCTGCCGCTCGAGAAGGTCCTGTGGGAACTGCATCTGCTTTCCGGCAAGATCCGCTTTAAGCGCCGCAGAAATCAACTTGCTTTTTGTACTTTGCCTCCGTTGAACATCGTTGCTGACTATGTTTAACGCTGCCGCAATAAGCGGAAATGCAATCGTAATTCGTATTGCCGTGTCGTAATCCGCTTTGCTCAGGGCATCAAGCAGAAGCCTCAGCGATATAACTGAAACCCATGTGTTTGCGACGCCAAGGAGAACGAGCATCAAACCGACCGGATAATATGATTTAAAGTTTTTGACAATGTATTTTATCAAAAACAAACTGCTTTTAATGTATTTCATAATCTGCACATTTGTCTTTTCTTAAGTATTATTCTGACATATCACTGAAATCATGTTTGAAAGACCGTTTAAGGACTTTAACATTTCATATGCAAGAATCGTACAGTGTAATAATATCAAAATGTTTTTTAATTTCAACCGTTAAAATATGCGCCTTGCGTAAAGAACCAAAATAACGTTCCTGCCGTTTGTGCCGGTTTTGAGTTATTTTTGCGAGCGCAGACCCGACTTGCTTAAACCTACGATTTTCGAGTTATTTTTACGTGCGCAAATCCGAAGCTGTACGAATGTACTGCGAGAGGTTTGCTCGCGAAAAACAAGCCGCCACTAATCGTCGAAGACTCCTTGCTTGCTCTCAGAAAGATTCATGGATCTGTCAGATTATTTTGGCGGCTTGTGTAAAGAACCGAAAATCGTGGTTTAAGAGCTGTACGAAGGTACTTCGAGTGGTTTGTGCGCGAAAAGCCTTTTGTCCATCAATAATCAGTACCTTGTGAGAAAGTCGAAGTAGCTTACGGTCAGATGTTGTTTTGGAAATATGGACAAAAGGCGTAAAGAACCAAAACCGACGCAAACGAAAAGAGGAAGATGACCCGCGCGTGGTTACACCTTCCTCTTCCCGCAAATAATCAGTCAACAACCAAATAAGTAGTCTGGTCAGCCATTATTTTGATGGGATATTTATGTCTCTCCTATCAAATAACTAACTTATTTGTTTCCGCGTCAAAACTCGTGCAGACAATTAACATTTAACCATTTACAGTTGTTTTGGCGAGGTCACGACAGTTTAGCCATTGAGTGTACCGTCCCAAGTGCTAACTGTTCGAGATTTTTTCTCTTCTTCGGCGAACCAGTGCTGCGTGATGCACTTGGCGTCTGTGTAGAAGTTCATGCCGTCCTTGCCGAGGGTGTGGAGGGCGCCGAAGAATGATTTTTTGTGGCCCGAGAACGGGAACACGCCAACGGGAACCGGGATGCCGACGTTGATGCCGACCATGCCGCCGTCTGTGCGCTTGGCGAATTCACGTGCATAGTAGCCGTTCTGTGTGTAGATGACCGAGCCGTTTGCGAACGGGTTGTTGTTCATCTCTTTGAGACCTTCCTCGAAGTCGCGGACGCGCTTGATCGAGAGGACAGGCCCGAATATTTCACGTGAGCCGACGTACATGTCGCCCGTTACGTAGTCAAGAATCGTGGGGCCGAGGTAGAAGCCGTTTTCGAAGCCTTCGACGACAACGTTGCGGCCGTCAAGAACGCATTTCGCACCGTCTTTGATACCGCCTTCGATGTCTGCGCAAATCTTCTGCTTGTGAGCTGCGCTGTAAACCGGTCCGAGCTTTGTCGTCTTGTCGTATGCGGGACCGACTTTGATGCCCTTGGCGAGTTTGACGATCTCGGCAACGAGTTCATCGGCGATCTCTTCTTCAACAACTACAACCGGGAGAGCCATGCAGCGCTCGCCTGCGCAGCCGAATGAGGCGTTGATGATGCCTGCAGCTGTACGGCCGATCGGAGCATCCTTGAGTACGAGGGCGTGGTTCTTTGCTTCGCAGAGAGTCTGGACGCGCTTGCCGTATTTGGAGGCCTTCTCGTAAATGGAGTGGCCGACCTTGGTGGATCCGACGAAGGAAACGCCTTTGATGCGGTCATCGGCAAGAAGAACGTCCGTAACGTCGCGGCCGCAGGTGATGATGTTAAGAACACCGTCGGGGAGGCCTGCTTCGCGGTAGATGTCGGCAATCTTGAGCGCGGTCATAGGGGTCGAACTTGAAGCCTTGATGACCATCGTGTTTCCGCAGGCGATGCACATCGGAGCCATCCAGCCCATCGGAATCATTGCCGGGAAGTTGAAAGGAACTATGCCGAGGAACACGCCAACGCTCTCGCGGATCATCTGCGTGTCGTATCCGCTCGAGGCGTTCATCATGGAATCGCCAAGCATAAGCGAGGGCATCGAGAGTGCATGCTCTGTAGCTTCTTTAGCCTTGAGAACGTCGCCTTTTGCCTCTTCCCACGCCTTGCCGTTCTCGCGTGCAACGCTCATCGTGAGCTCGTCCATTCTCTCAACGAGAATTTCGCGAACCTTGTAGAGAACCTGCATACGCTTGAGAACAGGTGTGTCGCGCCAGGCCGGAAATGCCTTGTAGGCGGATGCAACTGCCGCGAGTGCCTCGTCTTCGGTGCACTTCGGGGCTTTTGCGATGATCTCACCCGTGCTGGGGTTGTAAACGTCTGACCACTCCGTTGCTGCAGAGGGGACGTACTTGTTGTCAATAAATAAATTTAACTTTTCCATGATTTTCTATCAACTCCTTAAATGGCTTATGTGAGAACACTTGTTTGATAAGTGCCGGATCGATTTCTCTGAGGATCTCCTGGAAATCTTTATGAGAAGCCGTGCTTACCTCTTTGAGCTTCATGCGGCTTGCCTGCTGGCTCTCAGCGCGGTGAGGGGGATAGCCGCGGCCCATCGGGTCTGCGAACAGTTTCTCGAAAATATAGGAAAGATTTATGTCGGCTGCCCATCCGAAGCCCTTGTTTAAGGCGAGGGAAACGCAGTTGCCGCCGTTAATCTGTGAGAACAACCAGGCGTCGAGCGAATCAAGAATGAGTCCGCAATATACCTGGGGGTACTGCATGGCGGAGATCATGAAGCCCTGACCCGTTCCGCAGCCGCCGATTACGAGGTCGACAGCGCCCGAATTCAAGGCAATACCCGCCATAAGGCCCGTGTGAATGTACGTGAGCTCCGGTTCATTGCCGGCGCCTGTCATTCCGACGTTGAACACTTCAACCGGGAAGGGCTCAAGCGCCTTGATGACCTTTTCGTTTTTATCCTGCGATGAAACTTCGTTTATAACCGCAATTCTCATCTTTTTGCTCCTTTTCTTTCAATGGCGATCATCGCCTTGCGGGCAATCTCTTCGCCTGTGAGACCGAAACGCTGCTGCAGATACTGCTGCGTGCCTACTTCACCGAACGACTCGTCAACGCCAATGCGCTCAACCGGAACGGGATATTTCCCGGCAATAAGCTCGCAGACCGCGCTTCCGAGACCGCCAACCATGTTGTGGTTCTCCGCAGTCACGACTGCGCCGCACCTTGCGGCAGCTTCGAGCACTGCTGCCTCGTCAAGAGGCTTTATGGTGTGCATGTCGATGACGCCGGTGTCAATTCCCTGCGCCTTGAGGATGTCTCTTGCGCGGATGGCCTCGTAGACCATGATTCCGCAGGCGATGATGCACACATCTTTACCGTCAAAAAGACGCATTGCCTTACCGACAGTGAACTCCGTGCCGGGCTTGTACAGCCTGACTGTTTTGCGGCGCGAGGTTCTCAGATAGAACACGCCGTAGTTCTCAGCCATTGCGTGAACAACGGATGCGTACATTGTGCTGTCGGCGGGCTCGACGATTGTCGCCTTCGGTATAAGCCTCATAAGGCCGAGATCCTCGAAGGGCATGTGGGTTCCGCCATTGGTTTGTGCAGTGACACCGGGATCGGCTCCGATTATTTTAACATTTAGGTTCTGATACGCGCAAGAGATGAATATCTGATCGAATACGCGTCTCGTTGCGAACACGCCGAATGCATGGAAGAAGGGAACGAGCCCCGTTTCAGACATTCCGGCGGCAAGGCCGATGGCGTGAGCCTCCATGATTCCGCAGTTGATGGCGCGGTCCGGGAAAGCGTCGTAAAATCTTCCTGTGCCTACAGAGTGGCTGACGTCGGCGTCGAGAACGATGAGTTTCGGATTGCGTTTGGCCTCTTCGATGAGGGCGTCGCAGTAAGCCTGTCTCATCTCCGCATTGTCGAGTTCAAAAGAATCAACCAAGTTGCTCATAAGCTTTCTGCAGCCTCCTCTCTATCTCTTCGACAGCGCGGTCCGCATCCTCGTGTGAAACCGGCATATAATGATTAAACCCGTCAATTTCGGCAAAGCAGCATCCGTGACCCTTCTCGGTGTCGCAGATGACAACTGTGGGCTTTTCGCCTTCGCCTGCCGTGAGGAGGGCGTTGTAGATCGCGGTCACGTCGTGGCCGTCAACCCGTCTCACCTCAAACCCGAACGCATCGAGTTTCTTGGCGATGTCCGCCTCGTCGCAGATGTCAGCCGTGTAGCCGTCAAGCTGCCTGCGGTTGTTGTCGATAATCGTCACAAGGTTTGTGATCTTCCTGTGGGCAATGAAAAGAAACGCCTCCCAGTTCTGACCCTCCTGCAGCTCGCCGTCGCCGACGATCGCGAACACCTTGCCGGGTATGCCCTGCATCTTCTTTCCTACGGCAACGCCTGTCGCAAGCGAAAGACCCTGTCCGAGTGAACCCGTACTGATGTCTATGCCCACGGTTTTAAGCCTGTCGCAGTGGCTCGGAAGGTTTGTGCCTCCCTTGTTGAGAGTCAGAAGCTCCGACGGGTCAAAATAACCCTTGTAGGCGAGAGTAGAGTAGAGCGCCGGTCCGCAGTGCCCCTTGGAGAGGACAACGTAGTCGCGATCCCTCATCTTGGGGTTTTTGGGGTCGATGTTCAGAATGTCCGTGTAGAGAACCGCGAGCATTTCGGCAAGCGACATACTGCCGCCAATGTGTCCCGAGCCCGCAGCCTCCATGGCACGGATCGCTCCCTTGCGTATCTCTGCCGCAGCGCGCATTGTCGCGCGTACGTCAAACGGTTTCTTCTTTGATGGCATCTTCGTAAGCCTTTCTCTTTTCTTCCATGTAGCCCGGAATCGGAACGTCCCACCAGCCGAACGCTTCGCCGCCCGAGTAAGGATGCTTCGACGATACGTTGACGTGGATAAGCGAAGGTCCTTTCTGCTTGAGAGCGTCTTCAAGAGCTGCCTTGAAAGACTCGTTGTCGTCAGCACGGTATGCGCTGATGCCGAAGCCGTCTGCTATGGCCTTGAAGTCGGGGCGGTATGCCTTGCCGTTCTGCTCAAAGTCGTTGCCGAATGTGTTCTCTTTTCCGAGAACGTCAACCTGGAGGTCCTTGATGGCCATCCAGCCCTGGTTGTCGGCAAGGATAGTGATGACGGGAATGTTGTACTGAGCCGCAGTCGAGAGCTCCTGCATGACCATCATGAAGTCGCCGTCGCCAAGGAAAGTGACGACCGGTTTGTCGGGAGCGGCAAGCTTTGCGCCGAGAGCTGCGGGAAGTGCCCAGCCCATTGTCGAGAAGCCGCCCGTGGTGAGGTTGCAGTAACGCTCGTCGTAGCAGTACTCCTGGAAGAGCTGCGCCTGAGTGTTTCCGGACGATGTGGAGATGATCGTATCCTTCGGGAGAGTCTCCTTCATGACGCCGATCATGCGCGAGATTGTCATCTCTGCCGTCTTGGCGGTTTCCTTGGCGTTAACGAAGTCAAACCATGCTTTGCGGCGGTCGGCAATCTCATCGAGATATGCTTTATTTACCTTAAAATCGGGATCTTTTTCGAGTACGCGGTTGATGAATGCTTTCACATCGGAGAGCACACCGACGTCAGCCGCATAGTTCTTGCCGATTTCGTGTCCGTCGAGGTCAACCTGGATGAGTTTTGTGTCCGGGAAGTTGAAAGCGACGCCTTTGCGGTAGGAGCAGGTGGATTCGTCTGCGAAACGTGTGCCGAGTGCGAGAACGACGTCTGCGCTGCGGCTGATCTCAAGACCGATCTTTGTGCCCTTGCTGCCTGTGTGGAAGCAGTACTGCGGATGGGTTTCCTTGACTGTGCCCTTGGCGGCAAGAGTTGTGATGATGGCTGCGCCCCACTTTTCGGCGAGTTTTTCAACCAGTGCGCCCGCTTTGGTTCTGAGGGCTCCGCCTCCGACGAAAATGAGAGGCCTCTTGGCGGTCTTCATGAGGGCAATTGCCTTGTCGATCGCTTTTTCGTCTGCGTGCGGGAGTTCCCACTCGGGCTGCTTGATGAGAGGAATGTCTTTCTCAGTGCTGTTGGCCTGAACGTCCATCGGAAGCGTGATTGCGCAGGGTCCGCGTCTTCCCGAGAGCATCTCTTTGAACGCATTGTTCATTGTTCTCGGAAGCTGATCGACGGTCTCAACGCGCCAGCAGCGCTTTACGAGGGGCTCGAGAGCTCTCTGAATATTGCTGTCGTGGTATCTTTCGACCTCCTGGAGCACGCCGACGCCGTACATGTTCGTATGTGTGTCGCCGCAGAGCGCAAGGAAAGGTGTCGAATCAACGAATGCAGTTCCGAGACCGATGGAAAGATTCAGCGTGCCGGGGCCGATTGACGCGAACACCGCGAGGGGCTTGCCCGATACACGGTAGTAGCCGTCAGCCATTGCCGTGGCAGCCTGCTCATGCTTTACCTGTAAATAACGGATTTTGCCGTCCGCGTCGGCTTTGCGTATCGCGTCAAACAGTCCCAATACGCCGTGACCGGGGATACCGATAATATACGGAACCTCTTCCCGGACAAGTTTTTCAACTACTACTTCTCCGCCTGTTCTTTTCATGGCTTACCTCTTTATTTCAATACAAGATAAGGATAGGTGTCGTTAACTTCGATTTCAACCCTTCTCTTCTCTTCTATACTCTTGATACTCGCCAATACCATAGCGATGCTGTAGACGTTGTCCTTGCAGTCCGTGCCGGGCGTGCGTCCCGTGTCGAGAGCGTCGAAGAGATCTTCGAGAGCGCCGTCATGCTGGTCGCGTACCACGTCGGGTTTCTTGAAAACGCCTTCCTGGAACCACTTGCCGTTGAAGAGGTCGTTGGAGTGCTCGTAATACTGGTATTTAACGTCCCCTTCGCCGTCCCAGACGAGGGAGCCCTTCTCGCAGTCAATTCTCCAGACATTGTCCCAGGAGGTCCAGCATGCCTGAGCGCCGTTGTAGCCGCGGAAAAGGTAGGTTACGTCATTGTCAAATTCAAATACAGCGTCGCATGCCGAGTCGCCGTCGTACATTGAGTCCTTCGGACGGAAGCTGTGATACGTTACAGCCTTCGGTTTGCCGTCAACGAGATAACGCGCCATGTCGAAGCTGTGGATGTTATTGTCCTGAAGCTGGGGGTATTTGAATGAGTTTCTGATGCTGCCCATGTCGGCGTTTACGTAGATCTCGCCCGAGAGAAGGGTGGGAGCGCCGAGAAGACCGGATTTGAGAAGCTCTCTGATTTTGCCTACTCTGTCGATAAAACGGCGGTTCTGCATTACGAAGTACTTCTTACCGGTTTCATCAACGGTCTTTAAGATTTCATTGACCTGGTCGACCGTGAAAGCCATCGGCTTCTCACCGAAAACGTTGTAGCCGGCCTTGAGAGCCTTGGTAACGATCTGGTGGTGAACCGTGACGAACGTGAGGTCGATAAGAAGGTCGCCTTTCTCTTTTGCAAGAGCTTCGTCAAGGTCGGTGTAGATGGGGCAGGTGAGGTTGTACCTCTCACTGTACTTCTTCGCATTGTCGGGATTCTTGTCAACAAGTGCGATAATACGGCAGTCATCACGCTTCGTGATGTGGTCGAGCCAACGGAATGCGATTGCGCCGCATCCAACCATAATAATGTTGTGTTTAATCATAATATCAATCCCCTCGTCTTTTTAGATTTGTATTTTGAATTCAAGCCGCCCCTTTGAGCGGTCGTCGATGGTTTCAAATGAAGTTATTTAGAATCTTACGCATTGCGGGAGCCGCAGGTGCGTGCTGTCCTTCCCACATAACATTGCGGTACGTCCAGGACTCAAACTCAACGCTCGCGCATCCGTCGTATCCGATTTCCTTAAGTGCGTTGAAGAAAGCCTTGAAGTTGATGACGCCTTCTCCGATAACGGGGAATGTGAATTTACCCATCTCGGCAATTCCGACGGCGTCCTTGATATGAACGTGGAAGATCTTGTCCTTGCCCCAGCCTTTAACCAGGAACTCGGGGTCGGTGTTTCCGTAGAGCGCGTCGTGCGAAGGATCGAGGTTGACGCCAAGGTTCTTCGACGTGTATCTGCTCTGCAGGTACTGATTGGTATAAAAATCATGTACGAGCATTCCCCAGACGTTTTCAACAGCGAGTCTGACGCCAAAGCGCTCCGCCACGGGAATTATCTCGTCGAAAGCTTCAAAAACCCACTGCCATGCCTGCTGCGCCGAAACGTGACGGTTGATAACGACCGGATCGGGCATCCACGGAACAGGGCCGGTGAACAGATTGGCGGTTTTGACGCCAAGGGCAGCGATTTTTTCGATATTGGCTTTAACGGTGTCGATGGACGCGCGTCTTGCTGAGGGATCGAGCATCACAAAGTCGTGCTGGAGAAGAACTTCCGAAATCTCAAGACCGTTTTTCTCAACTGCCGCCAGGAGCTTTGCATTGTCCTCGGCCGTTTTACCGGGAGCGAAGATAATGTCGTCGATCAGTTCCACGCAGTCGTATCCGGATTCGCGGATGAAGGCGCAGAGCTTGTCGTAATCCCAGCCAAGCATTTCACCGTTTGCTAAAAATCCTAATTTCATATTGTGTCTCCTTGTTGGCGTTGCTTATTATGCAACGCGTTGCTAATTTAAATTTTAACACCTGAAAACGGCCCTGTCAAGCGGCCTTTTTGATTTATTTAAGGCTTTTTCAATTCACTTCAATGATATCTCACGGCAGACGTTCCTGTCAATTGGAATCGGTTGTTTTCACGCAGGCATAGTCTTTTTTATTTGTTCTTGAATTTGTTTCAAAGTGTTTGATTATTAACCCATGTTTGTGTAAAATAATTGTTGGAGAAAGATGTAGTTTTGATGGACATAAAAAATACCCAAAAGACTCACCTTAATGATAAGATATGTTTGCTTAAAAAAACAAGTGTAAATGTAATGGGCAAACGCAGTTTATCACAAATCATGACAGGAATCTATAACAACTGAAAAGGAGATAATTGATATGAAAAAGTACGTAGTTTTAGCAACTTTATGTCTGCTGGTCCTGCTTGTGACAGGATGTTCTTGCAGTGAAAACTACTACACTGTACTAGTCGGTGGCGATACTGTTACTGAATATATTAATGACGAATTGGTTGGGACTGAAAAGAATGTAATCTGCGCAGATGGGGCATTTAAATATAGCCATTCTTACAAATCGAATCAGAAGTACATGGAATATGACTGCTACAAAAACGATAACGGATTAGAGATTGCTTTTACACCTGAAGGAGAACTCAGAAAAATTCACGGGAAAGATGAGAATACTCCAATTGCTGTCTATGGAAAACCCATCGATAAAATCGATAAAGATGATTATATTACCTGGATGAAACAGCTTATTGAGAGGTTCTTAAACTTTAATGTTGACGACTTTGAAATCTCGATTAGCACTTTGCTAGGATACAGAACGGAGAACAGCCTCGGCTTTGAAAGGGAAGAAGATTTGATTACAGAGGACCTTACGGAAGGGTGCTATGTGGATGAATTCTATGCCCAATTTTATAAATACAGTGGCAAAATAATAACTGACTATGTAAGGGTGTGGACCAACTCTGAAGGGGATGTGATTGGCGTTGCAAGATTTGCATCAGATATTCCGGACGAAAAAATACCTGAAATTGATGAAGCAAAGCTGGAAATGAGCATCGTGAAAGAAATGAAGAAGATTTATTCAGGTGTGAAAATCATAAAGTACGAGTTTGAAAGTTTTGATTTAGGTTTATACAACGATATGCCGGTTGTTAACTGCGGTATGGAAATTAGATTTATGAAACATGGAGATGAGTTGGGAGAGAAAAGAATGTTTATGGTGCTCCTTGACGAATGATTATTCTAAGTGCCGGACGGGGCGGCCGGAAGACCGTCCCGTCTTTTCGAGGTTTGCCGGGCACCACGGCATCAATGCGTTGATCCTCCATTACGGAAACGGGAGCAGAACCCCGGATTTCATCTATTTGACGGAACTTGTTGTTATGTGCTATCATTTTTTCAACCTTTGAAAGGCAGGGCACGGAGATGGAAAAACAAGTGCAGACGATCAATTCATTGTCAAGGGGACTGCTGATCCTCGACATAATACATGAACATGGTACCATTGGCGTCACGGAGCTGAGCAAGATGCTTGGCGTTAACAAGAGCAGCGCCTACAGACTGCTGAGAACTCTTGAAGAGAACGGGTATGTTGAGCAGGTTGCCGAGGGCGGGAAATATGCTCTCGGGCTCAAGATGCTGAAGTTCAGGGAGAGGGTTCTCGATTCCTACGAGATAAGGACTATTGCGCATCCTTACCTTGAGGAACTGACAAGGCTGACGGGAGAGGCGTCGGGACTTTCGGTACTCAAAAACGACGTGATTTATCTGATTGACTGCTGCAGCAGCCCGCAGTACCTTGGCGTCATACTTCAGATCGGCGACGAGGAGAAAATTCACAGCACAGCCCACGGGAAAGCTATGTTTGCGGCCTTCGGCGAAGAGGAGCAGAAAAGGATGCTTCTGGAGGTGCCGAGGGAAAAGCACACGGTGCACACGATTGTTGACGCAGGGGAGCTGATAAAAGAGGCGGACAGAAACAAAAAGCGCGGGTATGCGGTTGACGATGAGGAGACGACGCTCGGAATGAGATGCGTTGCGGCACCGATATTTGATTTCAGCGGTGAAGTCAAAGCGGCGATCGGAATTTCGGGTCCTACAGACAGGGTGACCAAGGAAAAAATAGAGGAGTACGCGGAGACGGTCTGCGGGATTGCCGCCAAGATCTCAAAGCGCCTCGGATACTAAACGCTACGGACGGTTGTTTTTCCCTAAAAACAGGGAACAACCGTTTTTTATTTGCCCCTTCGGCTGAGCTTTCTGTACTCGCCTGCGCTGATTCCGGTTATGTTCCTGAAAAGCCTTGCAAAATAAAACTGGTCGTGGATTCCGACGGAGGATGCGATCTCGCCGATGGGATTGTCGGTGTGGAGCAGAAGCGCCTGTGCACGGCTTATCCTGCAGTTGTTTATGTAGCGGGTTGGCGATTCGCCCATGAGTTTTCTGAAAAGCGGGTACATTGCGGAGCGAGAGCAGTGGAGGACGGCGCAGAGGTCCGCTTCCGAGATGCCCGACGGCAGGTTTTCCTCAATGTATGTTTGAAGCCTGATGGAGTCCTCCTTCTTTTTTTCGTTAGGACGGGCGTTCTCAAGAAGTATTTCCACCAATCGCGACAGATAGGGCATTCTTGCCGCCAATGTTTCACGGGCCCGCGCTCTTTCAATCAGCTCCGAGATTTCGCCGTTGTGCGCGGGCGGTAGCATCAGCGGGAAGGAAAAGGCGTCGTCAAGTTTGTACTGGCCGTTCAGCTCCACGTCAAAAAAAACCCAGTGGACGGTCATCCTGCCGTCGTTGCCTGGGAATTCGTTAATGTGCTGGGTGACATTGGCGGGTGCCACGAAGACGCAGCCCTCGGGAATGTCCACGGGGGCGGAGCTCTCAAGGCCTATGCGGTAGTTGCCGTGAAGACTCTGGACGACGGAGAGCACGGGGAGGGACTTGACGATGTTTATCTCCGGGTGGACGTACTCCGGACCGAAACCGCTGACGAAAACGTTTGATATGCAAATTGAACTAATGTCCATATACCCGAACCTCCCTGACGGGCCGTTTTGACTGCCGCCAATGGAATTTTAGCCTTTTTTTATGGATTTTTCAACGCTTTCAGGCCCCTCGGGAGGGGGTTTGAAGAGGCGGCTGAGGACATTGGCGTGGACAAAAGTACAAATCTTTTGTACTATAATCAATTGCGAAGGACCGGAAATGGTGATACACTGAAGTCAAATACATTCAAATATATCCTGGGGAAAAGGGGGATAATACTCATGAAGACGTTTAGTAAGGGATTTGTACACTTTTTAGCCGCAGCAGTGGCGGTGCTTATGATTGCCGGAATGATCTGTCCGGTGAGAGAAGTTCGCGCTGCGGACAACTACGAATACGTTTTTCACTACTGGTCTTTTGACGGTGACGGCGCGGATGCTTCCGGAAGGCTGGATCTTTCGGCCGAATATCCGGAGTTTGCGGGCGGAAGGCACGGACAGGCTCTTGACTGCGAGACGGGCGATGCGATGAGGTCGGGAAAGCTGACCGAAAAGACGACCGCCGGTTTCACTTTGGGCGCATGGTTCCGCTTAAGCAGCGACGCGACGGAGTGGAATATAATCATGTCAAAGGGAAACACCGCGGACGCACTTCATGACCGCTGCCAGATTCATATCGGACACGCGTCTCCTGCTGCGGGCGGCGGCGAGCTCTTCACTTATGCTCCTGCAACGGGCGCCAAGTTCTCAAACGAGGGCGAGGGAAAGGAAATCGAATACGACACCTGGGCACAGGTTACGGTTACTTATGATTTGAAATCGGTGCGCATGTACGTGAACGGCGAGCTTTTCGGCGAGGAGGAGGTCTCCTACGCGCTCACCGAGAGCCTCGGCAATATGAACACGATCACGGTCGGCGCTCTCAACCACGACGGAGAGACGTTTAAATTCTGCGGACTTATAGACGATGCGTTTTACGCTAATTTTGCGCTCGGAGAGGATGCGGTCAAGGCAGCTTACGACAGCCCGGACGTCCTGAAGTCCTATGCGGAGAACCCGTCGGCCGTTGCCCCCGAAGACGTTCAGGGCGGCGACCCGACACCCACACCGGAAGGCCCCGCTGATCCGACACCTGCTCCTGCAGCGGGAAGCGTTGTTCTGTTCTGGCCTTTCGACGGCTCGACCCTTGACATTTCGCACAACCGGATTGACGCCGATTCCGAGGAGATGATCGCGGGATACTCTGACGGAGTTGTCGGAAAGTCGGTTGAGGTTGACGCGGCGCTCGTTGGCGACGTGCTGACGGACGAGATAGACCTTACCGAGTTCACAATCGCTCTTTGGGTTAAATGGGAGGACAACGGACAGGGCGAGTACACCGTCCCGATTGCAATCTCCGGAAAAGAAACGACGCACCACTTTGAGCTCTACTACAGATTTTCCGAAAATACAGGCGGACTTTCGTTCTACGGCACCGGCAACGGCTGGAACGTCGAGAAAATCGCCAATGCCGAACGCGGCGAATTCTGCCACATCGCCGCCGTCAACGGAGACGGCATGTTCAAGCTGTTCCTGAACGGCGAGCTCGTCTACAGCGCAAACAGGACCATCCTGATGAACGGTTTCGGCGACGCCGAGGACTACATTTCAATCGGCGGTCTCAACGACCGCACGCTCACCTGCATCGGCGAGTACGACGAGCTTATTGTCGCAGACTACCCCATGAGCGACGAGTTTATCATGAAACTTTATTCGGATCCCGCCGCGGCGCACGACGACGTTGTGAAGCTTGTCGAGGCAAACTACCCCGAAGGCTACGAGCCTCCGACGGCCACTCCCGAGCCCACCGCGACGCCCGAACCCACTGCGACACCCGATGCCACCGACGTTCCCGACATGACGGAGCCCCCGGCAGAAGCCACGGCAACTCCCAAGCCCGATGCCGAGCCCACCGCCACACCGAAGCCTGCCGGTAAGAAAGGCTGCGGCGGAGCACTGACGGGATTCGGCGCGATCGCCGCAATTGCCGCAGCCGCTTTTATAGCGAAAAAGAAAAGATAAACACGCGCAGAATGCGCGAGAGACATTGGTTATATCCTAAAAACAGGGAAAAACGGAGAAACGCTTAATGAGACGTAAATCTGGAAAAACAATTGCATTGCTGCTGATGATATGTATCGCGGCGAGTGTTGCCGGGGTCGGTACTTTGATTGCTTATGCGCGCAGCATGGCTGAGTCGGAGAGGCTGAGCTACATGAAGACAGACTCGCCGATGGACAAAGAACCCGTTGTGATCACGGCTGAAAAAGGCGCCAATGAGGCCGCCGGCGCAGCCTCGTTATGCGGCTATCAGCAGGTGCTTGACGGCGACGACTGGCTTCTGACTTCAACGAAAGACGCCTGGGCCAAGGCATACACGGTCACCGTTCCTTCGAGCATCAGCGGGGCGCTTTACAAAATCGGCGCCATCGAGAACCCGACGGTCGGACGGAACGACGCTGCCGCCAAGGAGCTCGGAAACAGCAGCTGGTACTACAGAAAGGTATTTAACTACTCCGGAAGCGGAAAGAACGTTTTCCTGTGTTTTGACGGCGTTGCCGACCGCATGGACGTCACTCTGAACGGCGTGAGCGTCGGTTCGCACCAGGGCATGTTCGGCGGCCCGTACATTGACGTGTCGGACGTGATAAAGAAGGGCGAAAACACATTGGTGGTACGCCTGAAGCCCGTCATCAATTACACGCAGACGGTTGTTTTCAACTGTTCTTACGCCTGGCACTACGCGGACCTGCCGCCGATAGGAATTTGGAACTCCGTGAGGATAGAGGACCGCTCGAATCAGAATCTAGACCACCCGTTCATCACGACCGTTTCGCACGAGACAGGCACGATGGACCTCTCGGTTGATATAACGGCTCCTTCGGACAGAAAGGTTTCCGGAACGCTCTACGTCACGGTTTCCCCTAAGAATTTCATTGGCGACAGCTGCTCGTTCACCTACACGCTCCCCGAATCGACCGAAACGGGCGACAGAAACGTCAGGCTCCGCTTTGACATACCAGATTTTAAGCTTTGGTGGCCGCACGGCTACGGAGATCAGAACCTCTACACGATGGAGACGCTCTTTGTGGGCAGCGACGGCAGCAGGTCTTACGACAGCACCGATTTCGGTATCCGCACGCTCAAACTGATTGCAACCGGCCGCAAAGAAGCCGCCAATATGTACAACCGCACCGCAGTCTTCAACGGAAAGACTGTGTTCCTCAAAGGCGCCAACTGGTGCACGATTGACGCGGGCATGAATTTTACCCGCGAGGACTACGACAGGATACTCTGCAGGGCCTACGATATGGGTCTCAACGTGTTCCGTTCGTGGGGCGGCGGCATGGTTGAAACAGAGGATTTTTACGACCTCTGCGACGAGTACGGCATCTGCGTATATCAGGAGTGGCCCTGCTGCTGGGACAGCCAGAAGACGCAGCCTAAAGACGTGCTTTACGAGACAGTTATACTTAACACCAAGAGGATCAGAAACCGCGCGAGCCTTCTTGTTTACGGAGGCGGAAATGAGGGCGAGGCGACCGTTGACGACAAGATCATGAACGAAATCGGCACGCTCACGTACAAGTACGACGGAACCAGAGATTTCTGGCGCCAGGACGGCGGCGTGGGAGCTTACGGAATCGTGCACAACCACATCCACTGGGGCGGCGAAGATCCCGAAAACTATGCCGAGATTTACTACAATTTCACAAGCAACCTGCACGAGTACGGCCTTGACGCGATGATGAACCTTGAGTCCATCGCAAAATTTGCAACCGCCGAAGAGATGGCAGAGTGGCCGATAAACCCCGAGGGCACGATCGCCTACCACACGGCGACCTTTAACGGAATGAAGGGCTGGACTCAGACGCCTTACGGGTATGACATTGACACGTTCATACATTACGCTTCTCAGTTTGTGGAGGTTAACGACCTTGAGAGCCTTGTCACCGGCAGCCAGATTGCCCAGATGATGGCGGACTATTTTGCCGCGCTGAACTCGAGAATCAACTTCCCGAACCAGTCGATGGTCATGTTCTACAAGTTTAACGACGTATATCCGGGCGCGTCCTGGAGCGTTGTCGACTACTACGGAACGCCCAAGATGGCTTACTGGTTCATGCAGGATGCGTACGCGCCTCTCACCGCGGGCCTCAAGGCCGACAGGTACGACACCTATAGTAAAACCGACAAGACGATAGACTTCCCGGTCTACGTGCTTGACGATGCGGATGAGCTCTCCGGCGCAAGCTGGGAGGTTACCGTAAAGGCCTACAACAACCGCCTGAAACTCGTCAAGGAGCAGTCCTACACGGGCAGCGGCTCCGTTGACATGAACAAAAAAGTCGGTTCATTCGCACTCACTGCGGAGCAGACCGATTCGGCGCCTCTTTTCCTCGTCACAACACTCTTCAAGGACGGCAAACAGGTCGCGCGCAACTACATGTTCATGAACTCCGGCAAGGACCCCGGATGCCTCTACGCAATCCCTGCGGCGGACGTGACTTATACCGCAAACGGAAATACTGTAACGGTTAAGAACAACAGCGACGTGCCTGCGGTTGCGGTGAACTTCGACGCGGGTTCCGACTCCGACAGCTTCAGGCCTGCCGACAACTTCTTCTGGCTCGAGCCCGGCGAAACCTACAGCTTCACGGTGAATGACGCCAATGCAATCAAAGGCCTCAAAGGCTTCAACCTGCTTGACAAGAGCGCGGGCGACGCGGCCCCTGCGGCGCCGCAGAACGTCAAGGCGGTCTCAAACAACTACGACACGATCACCCTGACGTGGGACAAGCCGAAGAACGCAGACAGCCTCAGATATTACGAGCTTTACGTTGACGGCGAGCTTTCGGCCCTTATAAAAGGCACCGCGAACTCGTATACGATCGAAAACCTCAGCGAGATAACCGAGTACACGGTTGAGCTTGTCGCGGTCGACGGCGGTATGAATGCCTCACAGAAGAGCAAATCCGTCAAGTGCACAACGGCGGCGGACAACAACCCGCCTTACGTGACAAAGTTTGAGGTGACAGGAAACAACTCCGCGACGGTCGTTTTCAACCGCAAAGTCGATCCCGAGTCCGCCTCGATTACAGACTATTACGTGCTGAACTTCGGCGCCAAGGTCGTGAGTGCGGTCCCCAAAGCCGACGGCTACTCGGTCGACCTGACGTTTGAAGGCGTTGACGGCAACTTCTCCGGAAGGACGATCACTGTCATTGGCGTCAAGGACACTTCCGCCAAGGGCAACCGCGCCGTGAGAAGCAGCTTCAAGCTCGACAACACGCTCGTGGGCTACTGGTCGTTCGACGACAAATCCAAGGTTCTGAAGGACGGGTCGCACTACCACACCCTTGACGGCAAGGCAACCGACGCCAAATACGTTGACGGCGTCAAAGGCAGCGCAATCAAACCCGTCAAGACCAACATCATCCTCTCCGAGACCGACATCACGTTCAAAAAGACGGTGATCTCCTTCTGGTTCAAGGGCAACAAAGACGGCTTCAACGGCTTCAAGGTTCTCCTTGCGAAAGGCACCAAGATTACGGGCCACTTCGAAATTTACGCAAACGAAGGCGAACTCAAGCTTTACTGCCCCGAGCTCTGCGACAGCTCGTTTGGCGTCAACCTGAAAAAGTATGCCGGCAAGTGGACCCACTTCGCATTCACGTTTACGGGTGCTGAGCTCGTCTGCTGGATCAACGGCGAGAAGGCCGGAAGCGTCAAGCTCAAGAGCGACATATCGCCAAGGAACTTCGACCTCGTGCTCGGCTCGCTCCCGGGCGGCGAGTTTATGGTCGACGGCGAGTTTGACGAAGTCATGATCGTACGCACCGCCAATGCTGAATCCGTCGTAAAAGCGATCTACGAGGGCAATTACCTTGGCGAGCTCAAGTTCGAAAAGGCCCTTTACAGAGCCAAACCGGAGACTGACTTCAACATCAAGGTGCTTTTTGAGAACGTTGACGACAACCTCGCTCTCATCTGGGAGAGCTCCGACGAGAGCGTCGCAACCGTTGACCAGAGCGGCAAGGTAACCGCCGTCGCAGAGGGCACGGCTCTCATCACGGTCAAGACTTCAAGCGAAAGGTTCATCGAGCGCTGCGTTGTCGAGGTCGGTGACTTCAAGGAAGAGCTACCCGCAGGCTCCGCAAACGGCCCGAGCCCCGTCATCTTCATCGTCATAGGGGCGGTTCTGGCGGCCGCTGCCGTCATTGTGATTGTTTTGGTCATCAGGAAAAACAAGGCCAAAAAGAGCTGAAAATGATGAAACAAATTTAAAAAAACACAAAAGCGAGGGCCGCAAACCCTCGCTTTTGTGCCGGTTATACTGTCTGAGGATTTTCGAGCAGGTCTTCGATTTCGCAGCCGAGGATGCGGGAGAGCTTGAACAGGGTTTGCGCCTGTGCCTTGTCGATGTCGTTGACCTTTTGCTCGTAGAGCTGGATGGAGCGTTTTTTTACGCCGGAGAGGTCGGCGAGTTTGTTTTGAGACAACCTGCGAGCCTCGCGAATTCTTTTCAGGTTTGTGTCGAGAGTGACGGAGTCAAACTTCCTGTCCATGTCTTCTGCGAAATTGGTGACGTCCATCTCGTGGTAGACCCTGTACATTGCGAGAATGTCAGTCAGAGGGATGCGGGAGAAAACGGATTTGAAGGACTTGGCGGAAAACCACTGGTAATAGGCAAGGACCCAGCCTGCCCAATAAGCGGGGGAGCGATTCTGCGAGAAAACGGAAGACGGAAGGTTTTCTCCGGGCAGAACGGAGGAGAGGATGTCTCTTACGAACTCTTCGGCTGATTTTCCGGAGATGAAAGCGGGGTTTCCGCGTTCGAATTCTCTTGCCGGTTTGGAGGAGGCAAAGACCCTGGCGAACCAGTCGGGAGACAGGTTGCAGGTGTTTAGTGCGTAGTCAAATGCATTGGCGAGTAAAAGCTGCGCGTCATTTAAGTATAATTCGTTGTATGCGCGGATCATCGCTCTTCACATCTCCTCTCAGGATATCCATAACGAATATGTCGTCTTTGTAGGTCTTGCTTTTCTTAATTTCAAGGCGGTATTCCTCTCTTGCCTGCGTGTCGCGTGCAAGGAATTTCGGGTAGTAAATCTCTTTTTCAACGGGTTCGGCGCGGACGAACCGAATTCTTTCAAAAGCTCTTTCCGAAACAAGGGCGGTTTGCTCGCCGAGCTTGCCGAGCTGCAGTGCTTTTGCCAGACTGCGAAGCGGAAGAGCGTTGTGAATGAAAGATTGAGCGTAGGAAAAATAGGAGTCGTCAGCGCGGTAGCCGATGATGACGTCGTTTGAGGACGTGTCTGTTGAGAAATTGTCCGTGATGTAGTCCCTGGCGTCTTGGGCGATTTCGCTGTTGACGGTAAAGGTGCGGTGCTTAAGAAGCAGGGCAATCCAATTCAGCACGGTGTGCCTGCCGTCAAGCAGATTCAAAACGCTGAGGCCGGTGTCGTCGAAAGTGTATTCGTTTATTAAGCCGTCCGTGTTCTGCTTGCAGGCCCATTCCTTGGCCATTTCGGGGAGCAGGGTGCAGTAAAAACCCTTGCCGTAGTCGTTCGTCTCTTTGCCCAATCTGTACTCGGGTTTTTTGATAACGTGGTCCGTTCCGTGCAGCAGCGTGATGAGTCCCATATCCGTGTCCTCCTGTCTTTCCTTTCTGTGTTTTTGCCGAATACGCCAATATTATATCGTTGCAACGATACAATTTCAACACTTTTTAGTAAAAAGGGCACAAAAAACGGCAGGTTCGCGGGATGTGCGGGCCTGCCGGAAGAGTTTGGCGAAGCGCATTGGCGTGTCAGTTAATGATGACCTCCGCGAGGCTGAAGGAGCCTGAGAATCTGATCGAAAGGGAGGATACGCTGCTCAGGTCGAGCTTCATGTAAGGGGAGAGCTCCGCGTTTTCGACCGTGCCGTCGTTCTTTGTGAGGGTCAGCTTGACGCTGCCGACGTCGATGAACATGAATTCGATTGACGAAGAGGCTGAGACGTCGATTGTAATCGTGCGGCCGATGACGCTCGAGGTGCGGGCATCGAGGGTGGTGAAGAGGTTTTTGTCGAAAATTACCGAGAGATCGATGTTCTTGCCGCCGTCGAAGGTGACGCCTGCGGGAAGGTCGATGTCGCGGATTACGTCGAGCCCGGCAATGATTAACCAGTTGGTCTGCTCTGCGGTGCAGCGGACGCGGACGTACCTTGCCGTGAAGGCGGTGGTGTCCTCGACGACTCTGCCGGAGATGTTGCAGAGCCTGGTGTAAGAGGTGCCGTCGGTTGAGTACTCGATGACGCCTTTTCTGATGTAGTCGTCGGCGTGATCGTCGGTGCCCATTGTGAGCTTGATGCCCGAAATCGGGAACTGACGGCCCAGGTCGTAGGTGAAGTAACTGCCTGCGGAGGGGGCGCCTGCGGACCAGAAGAAGGTCGTGGTGTTGCCGTCAACGGCGTTCTCCGGCGAGTAGTCGAGGTACGTCGGAAGGCTTGTGGATACGCTTGCCGCCTGGATGTCCGAACCCGAGTTTTCGCCGAAAATTCCGTTGATTTCGGGCTTTGCGTTCTCAAGGAAAGGCACCAGCACGTCTGCGCTGACGATCGCTTCGGACTTGAAGGCATTCTTGTATCCGGAGGCAAACGCCAATGCGTGAGCGAGCTTTTCTTCCGCGTCTTCCGCGGCGCAGAAGCCGAGGTATTCAAGCGCTGCGTCGACAAGGCCTTCGGCCTTTGTCAGCCACGGGTTTATTTCTGCTACGAGCTTTTTGTCGGCTTTTTCGCGAAGCTTGGCAAGGCCCGCCTTAACGGTTTCAAGCTTCTGTTTGAGGGGTGCCGCCGCAGAAGCCCCGTTTTTCGTGAATCCGTCAATCTCGTCCCTGAGGTAAAGCGACGAGGTGTTTCCGTTCATGACCGAAGCCCTGCACAGGTCAGCGAACAGGGCAAGGCCGTCCGCGCACTGCGGCGCGAGCTTATTGGCGGCAGCCTGCAGCGAAGCTTCCTTGTCGTAGCCGTCCGGGTTCCAGAGGAAGTCCGAAATCGTGAGCAGCGGGAGCATTGAGGCGTAGCCCTGGTTCATCGGGTTTGAAACGAGCCCGTTTATCGCATTCGAAATGGTATCGCCGAGGCCCTCGCACGGTCCCATGAACAGGTTGTTGGCAAGCACGTCGTTTACGGGGTAGTTCCACCAGATGAACATCGGCCTGTCGTAAAGCTTTACGGGCTTCTTGAGGCTGCTCTCGGTGATGCTCGCGGGGATGACGCCCGCGCCGGTCCACATGACCTTGATGTCGGCCTGGATGAGCGGGGCAATGTCCTTGGAGTATTTCGTGATCATCGCGTCGCAGTACTCGGTTGTGATCATCACAAGATCTGCGCACCCGTCGTGAGTTTTCACGAATTTATTCTGGAAATCGTTGAGAAGCTTTGCGTGTCCCTCAGCATCGAGCGTGGTGATATCGTCAAGCAGAATCGCAAAGTCCCTGACGCCAAGGCCAAACATCGATTCGCACTTGGCAAACAGCTTCTCAAGGTCTTTATCATACTTGCTTCCGAGGTTGATGTCGATTCCGGGCGAGATTGCGTAGATGAAACGCACGTTGTTCTCATTGGCGCATTCGATGAGCTCCTTCATCTTCTCAAGTTCTTCGCCGGTGTAAAGCGAGCGCCACTCGGCCCTGTGCTTCGGGTCGTCCTTGGGCGCGTACATGTAGGCGTTCAGCTTGTACTTACCCATGAGCCTGAACAGGTCAAGGCGGTACTCGTGCGTCCAGGCGGTTCCGTAGAAGCCCTCGATGACGCCGCGGATGGGCACGGACGGTTTGTCGGAGATGTCGGCAGCCGCGATTTTGCCGCCCTTGGTGATTTGGGCAAGCGTTGAAACGGCCGTGTAGACGCCCCTCCTGCAGGATGCCTTTATCGTGACAGCTTCTTTTGTTGTCACAAGTTTGTATTCTTCCTCGTCAAGAGAAGCGTCAATGGCAATCTCGACCGGAAGCCCGCCGTCGCCGACTTTGTAGCCGAAACGGTTGAAGATATCGTCAAAACTTCTGTCGGAGGGAGTGAGCGTTGATGCATTGGCGTATTCCGATTCGTTTTCGGAGATTGTCATCGCCAAGGGCTTTGGATAGACAGAAATCTCGTAGTTCTCATCGTAAATATTCGGAGTCTCAATAGGCATAGCTGTTTCTCCTTTTTGGTTGCCGGGATCCGCCGGGCCTTTTTTGCCGCAGGAAGAGAGTACCGCGGCGGCGCAGAGGACCAAAGCAAGAATAACAGTCAGGGGTTTTTTCATTATCATCACCTCAGCGGTATTATTACTAAAAATAGGCAACTTGTCAAGAAAAACCGCCAATGCCCCGCTGTCCGAAAACCTCCCGGACACCCGCTTAAATTTGCCTAAAACTAAAAATTGCTTGAAATAAACGCGCAACTCGTTTATCATGTTATATATCATTTTTGTCATTACCCGGACGTGATGAGGCGTTTTTGCCCCGGATCCGGTGATTACAGAAATCTTCACGGAGGTAAGATTTATGAAAAAAATACTCGCAATTTTGACAGTGATTGCGCTCATGGCAGCCTTCTGTCTCAGCGCATTTGCAAAAACAAACCTTGACAGTATGACAATCAACACAGATCAGTGGCCGAGCAACTCCGCAGAGGCAGGCAAGCTCAAGGTCAGAATCAATCCCGGCGACAAGCTCTACATTCTCGGCTGGTGCTACTCACTTGACGCACAGCTTGAGAGAATCGTCTGGTACGCTGACGGCGGCGACGAGCAGGCGTGTGCTGACGTTTACCGCGACAGACCCGACGTTGCAGGCGTTTTCGGCCTTGACGAGGAAGTGGGAATCCACGCAGGTTTTGGCTACAACGACCAGATGATGGAGATGCTCGGCGTTGATACTCTCACAACGGGCGAATATGAAATCGAAATCGCTGCTATCTTCACAGACGGAACCGAAGAGACCGTGAAGGAATTCACCCTTTCCGTTGGCGACGGCACACCGGTAGTAGTCGGAAAGAACAACTACCCGAAGACTTTGAATGTTGAGCTCTACGCAGAGCTGACAACCGACGGCGTTGAGGTTGAGGAACTGGATGACGGATCCCTCGCCTGCGTCACGGATGAGGACACTGACCCCTGGATATCCATTCCGCTGGATAACATCGATGCTTCCATCTACACATCCTTCACCGTTAAATACACGATTGAAGGCAATATGCACGGAAACAACATCTACCTCAGAGACGATGAAGTCTGCACTGGATATTCTCCTAACGTAGGAACATGGGCACAGCCTTTCATGGACGGTTTTGAGGAGAAGACATACGAAATCTCAACATCCTTCCCGCTCTTTGAAGAAGCTACACTCACAGGTATCCGCTTCCCGGGCGCAGCTCCGGGCGGCACGCTTACCATCCACTCCATCACGTTCCACAACCCGAACGGTGTTGAGATCCGCAGCTTCAACGCTGATCTCGGCGACGCACTCTCCTACGATCAGATCCTTGTAAACGGCGAAAGCTATGCAGATGGAAACGATGCGGTTATCGAGAAGAAGAAGAGCATTGACGGAACAGCAGGAAACATCAACACAATCGGCTTCTACGGCTGGTACGGCAACGCAAACTCCGAGACTGAAGCATTCGGCTACAGCATTGACGGCGCAGCAGTCGTTTACGGCGACTTCTTCTTTGAAACCGAAAGTGCGGTATCAGGCCTCAACGCAAACAACCGCAGATTCAAAATCAACGTTGACGTATCCGGACTCAAGGACGACGGTCACGAAATCTGGGTATGGGCTAAACTCGCCAATGGCGACGAAGTCAAACTCGACAGATTCGACAACCGCGGACAGGACGGCGAGAAGGACAGAGAGATCTACGTTGTTTACAACGCTCCCGCAACTCCTACCGAGGCTCCCGCAACCGCAACTCCCGAAGCTGCCACAGCAGAGCCTGAGGCTACAGCAGAGCCTGAGACTACCGCAGAGCCCGCTGCTACAGAGAAACCCGCAAGCTCCAAGAAGGGATGCGGCGGCGTTGTCGGCGGCGGAATCGCACTCTGCGCAGCAGCTGCCTGCATTCTTGTTATCAAGAAGAAGCACTGATAACCAAAAACCAACAGGCTGAACCCGATCGGTTTAAGCCATAACTGAAACCTGCCCCGCGCGTCCTTCCGGTTTACGGCAAGGCGCACGGGGCAGGCGTTTTTTCGGGAAAAGAGACTGAGAACGAAATTACAGGAACTGCGCCATGTAAACGGGCAGGCAGAGTGTGTCTTCATCCTCGGCAAGGTCCTTGGTGTAAATCAGGTATTTGCGGAGAATTCGTGAAGAATACTTCTCAAAGAACCTGTCAACGGAAGTGTGGGATTTGTAACCTGATGATTTGACTTCTAAGGGGCAGATTTTGTTTTGGCGTGTCAGGAGAAAATCAATCTCGTAGTTGTGCCGGGATGATTCATTTAAAAAGGTGTAGTAAAAGAGCTTGTTTCCGTTGGCGGTAAGTGTTTGCGCGACGGCATTTTCGTACAGATAGCCGAGGTTTGCACTGAGTTTGTCGTTCAGCAGCTTCTCATAGATGACGTTTTCCGTAAAATCGCGGTCCTTGAACATAAGTGTCACAAACAGACCCGTATCACAGATAAACATCCTGAAAACCGAAAGATTCTCATTGGCGGACAGACCGTCGTTGGGATCGTCTGCGTGATAGGAGATCAGAACTGTTTTTGAGTTCTCCAGCTCGGCAATGATCTGCGGAAGCTTTGAGGAACTGTTTTTCAGGACACTCCGCGTTTTATACCCTGATGCGTTTTTCGCAAGCTGAGAGGGTATCGCATCGAACAGCGCAGAGGCTCTGCCGGTTGGGTCAAACTTCCTGAAGTCATCTTCGTAAAGAGAAAGGATGTTCCGCTTGACCATATCAACCTTGCGAAAATTGTTTGTTTCGAGATACTCGCTGACCGCCTGCGGCATGCCTCCGACAAGCATATAGAGTCTGAAGTCTCTCATAAGACGGCGGTTGAGCTGCTCGCCGACGGGTTTTCCCGCCTCAAAACACTGCCTTACCAGCGGTACCGTCGTGCTGTCACCCACGGCCCAAAGAAATTCCTCATAGTCCATCGGGTACATACTGATTCTTTGTTCCTCGCTCGGAATGAGTATATCCTTGACGTTTTTCCTTATGGAGATTAAAGACCCTGTTTCAAGGTAATCGTACCTTCGATCCTTAACGAGGTGCTTGATTGCCTGGCGGGCTTTAGGGAAGAACTGAACCTCGTCAAATATTATCAGAGATTTGCGCTCGACAAGATCGACGCGGTACAGAAGTTGAAGCTGAAGAAAGAAGAAGTTCAGATCGGTCAAATCGTCAAAAAGATCTCTAACCGTCTGCGGAGCCAAAGAAAAATCAATGAGAATATAGCTGTCATATTCGTTTTTGGCGAACTCTTCCGCCACCGTGGATTTTCCTATACGACGCGCGCCCTCTATCATAAGAGCCGTTTTCCCCTGAGACTCGTTTTTCCACTCGACAAGGCGGTCATATATCTTTCTCTTGAACATTTTTTGTCCTCCTGCAGGATTGTCTGTCGTCACAGCCTAACGTTATCGCAATTTTTATTTCGGCAAAAACCTACAAAATCGCAATTTGTTTTTAGCCAATATACCACAAAATCGCAAAATGTCAAGCAAAAAGCGTGGAAGAACCCGCCAATGGGCATCTTGCGCAGCGCATTGGCGGTAAGCGTGCATGTCGGCAGAAAACGCCCTGAACACGCCAAATCTTTAAAAAAGTAGAAAAAGGACCTTTGGAAGTGGTATAATTGCCTGTAGTCTGCCTTGGCGTGAATAGTCACATGGGGCCGACTCGGCTGCGTAAAGAGCCGAAAATAAAGAACGAGGATAGTTTTTATGATAAAGATTGGTATTTTAGGATACGGAAATCTCGGCAGGGGCGTTGAGTGCGCGATTGCCGATAACAGCGATATGGAGCTTGCGGCGGTTTTCACAAGAAGACCTCCGGAGACGGTCAAAATTCTCACCGCCGGTGTGCCGGTTGTGAGCACAAACGACCTTGAAAAGTGGCAGGGCAGGATTGACGTGCTCGTCATCTGCGGCGGCAGCGCCACGGACATGCCGGAGCAGACGCCTGCGTGCGCGAGGCTTTTTAACGTTGTCGACAGCTTTGACACGCACAAAAAGATACCTCAGCACTTTGAGAACGTTGACAAGGCAGCGAAAGAGACGGGACACGTTGCCCTCATTTCGGCGGGCTGGGATCCCGGAATGTTCTCGATAAGCAGACTTTATTCGAGCTGCATCCTCCCCGACGGAAAGAACTACACGTTCTGGGGCAAGGGCGTGAGCCAGGGTCACTCGGACGCGATAAGAAGGATTAAAGGCGTGAAAGACGCCAGACAGTATACGATACCTGTGCCTGAGGCGCTTGAAAAGGTGCGCTCGGGTCAGCAGCCTGAGCTTTCGACAAGAGAGATGCACACGAGAGAGTGCTTCGTGGTGGCAGAAGAGGGCGCCGACCTCGCAAGGATCGAGAACGAGATTAAGACGATGCCGAACTACTTTGCGGACTACGACACGACAGTGCATTTCATATCCATGGAAGAGCTGAAGCGCGACCACGCAGGCATTCCGCACGGCGGATTTGTCATCAGGACAGGCGCAACCGGCAAGGACAAGGAGAACGTCCACGTCATCGAGTACAGACTGCAGCTTGATTCGAACCCGGAGTTCACGGCTTCGGCAATCATGGCTTTCTGCCGCGCGATCGACAGACTTTCCAAAGAGGGCGTCACGGGCTGCAAGACAGTGTTTGACATTGCCCCCGCATATCTCTCGCCTCTCTCAGGAGACGAACTCAGAAGGACAATGCTTTGAGAACGGATTTCTCTGAAAAATCGGAAGCCGCAGGTGGCATTGGCGGAAAGGAAATGGTGCATATGCCGCGTCGTTTTTCGTTGAGACTTTCGCATACACAGATAATCGCTCTGGGATTCCTGATGCTCATCATCACGGGGGCGCTGCTGCTTTCGCTGCCTTTTGCCTCCGCGGACGGGAGACCGGTGAGCTTCTTTGATGCGATGTTCACGTCAACGTCGGCCTCGTGCGTCACCGGACTCATCGTGTTTGACACGGGCGTTCAGTGGTCGATGTTCGGGCAGATCGTTCTGCTCGTGCTGATACAGATCGGCGGTCTCGGATTTATGACGCTCGTCACGTTCTTCCTCATTATGATGAGGCGCAAGGTGGGGCTCAAGGAGCGGCAGATCATGACCGAAAGTATCAATGCGTCGAGCATTGGCGGCATCCTGTCGATAACCAAGATAATCCTCATCGGAACGCTCATTTTTGAGGGCGCGGGCGCGATGCTTCTTGCGATAAGGTTTGTGCCGGAATTCGGCGCGATAGGCATCTGGTACAGTATTTTCCACGCGGTTTCTGCGTTCTGCAACGCCGGATTTGACGTGCTGGGCAGGGAGGGCTCCGCTTCACTCACGAAGTTTGCGGGCGATCCTCTCGTAAATATAGTCATTATTCTGCTGATCATCATCGGCGGTCTCGGATTCCTCGTCTGGGACGACATCAGGGTTCACGGCGTGCACTGGAAGCGCTACAGGCTTCAGACAAAGGCGGTTCTTTTCATGACGCTCGTGCTGGTGGTTTCGGGCGCAATCCTGATATTCATTTTTGAAGCCAATGCGACAGGCAAAGACATGGACGTCGGCAAGAGAATTCTGACGGCTCTGTTCGCGTCGGTCACAACAAGAACGGCAGGCTTTAACACGGTAAATACGGCTGACATGGCCGCGTCGTCGATCGTGCTCATGTACATGCTGATGTTCATTGGCGGCAACTCCGGTTCAACCGCGGGCGGTGTAAAAACAACCTCGATACTCGTTATCATCGTCTTTGCAATCAGCGGAATCAGGAGAAAGCCTGACGCCAATGTGTTCGGCCGCAGAATCCACGAGGACGCCCTGAAGCAGTCGGTTTACGTGGTGTCGTTCAATATCATATTGGCGTTTGTCGGAGCGCTTATAATAGGCGCCGTGCAGCCGTCACTCGGAATTGACAAGATCCTGTTTGAGGTATTTTCCGCGATCGGAACGGTCGGCATGAGTATGGGCATCACTTCGAGCCTCTCGGTCGCCGGCAGGGTCGTGATTATGCTTCTGATGTACCTCGGAAGGGTGGGCAGCGTTTCGTTCGGACTCGCCATGCTTGAGCGCAAGGCAAGACCCGCGGTCACTTACCCGACCGAGTCTATCACAGTCGGTTAAAACGGCCGGCTTACATTTCACTGATGCGCGAAAAGACGCGAAAGGAAAAGGTGCTTTATGAAATCGTTTTTACTTATAGGAATGGGAACCTTCGGACACCATTTTTGCATGAGTCTCGCCAAGAAAAAACACTGCGAGATCATGATCGTCGACAAGAAGGCGGAGAACCTTGAGGACCTTCTGCCCTACGTTGTCAGCGCGAAGGTTGCCGACTGCCGCGACGAAAAGATACTGAGGACTTTTGACATTGCCTCGTTCGACGCGTGCGTTGTCTGCATCGGCAATGACTTCCAGAGCAGCATCCAGATCACGTCGCTCCTTAAGGACCTCGGCGCGAAACACGTTATCGCCAAGGCAGAGGAGGACGTCCAGGAGAAATTCCTTCTGAGAAACGGCGCGGACCAGGTCATATACCCGGAGAGAGATATTGCCGAGAGGATGGCGACAAGCCTTTCGAGCAGCAGTATTTTCGACTTCATCCAGCTCTCCGAGGATTACGGAATCTACGAGATCATACCTCTTAAGAAGTGGCTCGGAAAGACCATTCGCCAGGTTGACGTCAGAAACAACTACAACATCAGTATCGTTGCCGTCAAGAGCGGAACCAAGATCAAGACCGCAACGGCTGACTACCAGTTCACGGAGGACGACCACCTCATGGCCATTGCCGACAAGGCGACCATCGAGAAGTTCTTCAAGTGACACGCCGCAAGGCACGTTTCGGAAAGGAGTCTTGCCCCTTGGACAGAAGAATCGGAAATCCGGCGCAGCTCTGTGAGGCAATGCGCGTAACCGCAACGGACGGCCCCGCGAGGGGTGCGGACCTCATCTACGTCAGCAACGGCAGGCTGAATTTTGTGCTGAACGCCTCAAACTGCCTCGACATCCTGAGACTCTGGCACGGCGGCACGAACATAGGCTTTCTGACGAAGAACGGCCTCTATACCGCCAATGACGACTTCTCAAGAACCTTCCCCGCAGGCATGCTCTACACGTGCGGCCTTGACAACATCGGCGCAAGAGAAGGCTTCAAAATCCACGGCCGCATCCACTCCGTCCCCGCCGCTATAAAGGAGCTCAGGGCGGACGAAAAAGGCGTCAAAATTGTCGGCGAGATAAGGCTCACGGAGCTTTTCGGCGAAAACATCACCGTCACAAGGACGGTGACGACCTCTTTCGGCTCCGGCAAACTTGACCTCCATGACGAGATCGTAAACAACGGCTTTAAGACCGAAAAATACTGCATTTTGTACCACGTGAACGCGGGCTATCCGCTCGTTGACGACGGCGCCGAGATCGTCGGACAGTTTGACGAGAGCATTGCGCGGACCCCGTGGGCTGAGAAAAACATTGGCGGCATGTTCAAGATCGATCCGCCTTCGGATGACATTGACGAGATGGTGTTCTTCCACCGCCAAAGCGTCCCGAGCGTCGCAATCGCCAATAAAAAACTCGGCAAGAAAATGACCCTCACATATTCAAAGGACACTCTTCCCTGCCTGATCGAGTGGAAGAGCATGGGAAGCGGCGACTACTGCATAGGTCTCGAACCTTCCACCTGCTGGCTTGATGATTACGTTGTCGGCAGGGACATCCTTCCGGGCGGCAGGGTCGAGAACTCGATTTCAATCAACGTAGAAGATATTTGAATGACGCGGAAGCTGTTTGAATAACGTAAAAACTATTTGACCGCGTCGATGATTTTTTGAAAACACAGTAAGATATAAAGCGCTCACTTTACCAAAGAGGAGCAGAAAGTGAAAAGATTGCCCCGAAAACTCACATCACTGACAATGCTGCTGCTTGCGATAACCGTCGCGGGCTGCGGCTTTTTTGGCTTGTCGGGGTGCAAAAGGCGGGCCGTCCGCGCTGACGGCAAGGTTCGCGTCATGCTTGAGCAGGCGGACGGCCTTGTGATCCGGTCGCAGGGCTTTGTCGACGTGGAGCCCGGCGGGACTGCGGTCTTTGACGTTTCGGTGAAGGACGGCTACGAGGTCAAAGACCTGAGCGACGGGCTCTACGACGAGGCGGCGGGACGGATAATACTCGCCGGCGCAAAGTATCCGACGTCGCTTAGGGTTTTGCTGCGGAAGACGGATGACGCGCCGGCGGAGGAAACGCCCGGCCCGCAGGACGGCAAAACGGCCGGGCCGTCTGCAACCCCGGCTGAGGCGACGCCGTCAGGCGTGACGCCTGCTGCGCCGACCGTGAAGTCCGAAACGGCGACGCCTGACGGGACCGCAGGGATAAACACACCTGATTTAACGGAGGCTCCGGAAGAGACTCCGACCGCGACGCCGGAGCCGACTGAGACGCCGGAACCGACCGAGACACCGTCGCCGACGCCCGTGGCTATAACGCTCGGCGACCCGGCGAAGAACGAGACATTGGCGGTATCGCAGACTGCTTCAGGGGACGGCTTTAAGATTGTTTACCACGCAAACGGGGGAAGGATTGCCGGCACGTACTCAAAGACCGCCGCTGCTTTTTTCCCGCTTGACTACTACCGCTGCCCGAACGCGCTTCCAGACACGGGATACTTCACGAGGGAGGGGTACGTGCTTGCGGGCTACACGGAAAACGAGGACGGCACCGGAAACCGCTACGCGCCCGGCTGGAACATTGTGCCGGGAGAGGACGAAAACGGGGTCCCCGAGACCGAAAAGGACCTTTACTGTTTGTGGGTGCCGGTCACGCCGGAGAGCGATTTCAGCTTTGAGATCATTGGCGATTATGCCACGATAAGGCGCTACAACGGCAACGGTGAAGTTGTCGTAATTCCCGAAAAAATAGGCGGATACAAGGTGCTTATGATCGAGAGCGCAGCGTTCATGCTGAAGGGCCTCAGGGAGGTCTACATTCCAAAATACGTCGAAATCATTGACGAGGGCGCGTTTGAGGGCTGCTACAATCTCGAGACGCTGAACATTTCGGACAGCGTGCTTGCGATAAGCGACAACTCGTTCAAAAACTGCGGAAAACTGAGAACCATGAACGTTCTTGCGGTCAGAAATCCGGCCTACACTTCGACCGTTCTCGGCACCGCGGGCACCGTAAAATATGAGCGCCTCCTTACCGCCAAGGGCCCTAAGCTCTTCCACGTTTCAGGCTCAAACGGCCTGTTCGGAATTGACTCTTCAAAGCTCGGGAAGGCTCTTGACGGCGAATATACCGTCATCAACATGAGCATACACGCCAATTACAACGCGGCTTTTGTGCTCGAGACCATCGCGAGGGTTGCGGAAGAGGGCGACCTGATCGTGATGTCGCCTGAGCTGAACGGCTATCAGCTTGGCGTCACGGGCTTCAATACCACAATGTGGCAATGCCTCGAGGGCACCTACGACGCGGTTGCGGCCGTTGACATCAGAAACTACACCAACGTGTTCACTTCGTTTGCGGACTTCAATCGCACGCGCGGCTACATGTCCGAGAAGACCTACCGCCAAAGCAACCGCGAGATCAACGCGGCGGGCGACCTCAGCTACGAGATAAAAGGAACCAACACGAGCTACTCGCTCAAGCAGGAGATGTACCTTTCGGAGGGCGGCAGCATATCGTTCCTCGAAGGAATCAAGCTCCTTGAGAGGTACGGCTGCTCGCTGAACGAAAAGATTGACGCGCTCAGCGCTCGCGGTGTTAAGACACTGTTTTCGTTTGCAACGTGCGACAGGTGCAGCCTCGAGGAGGCATCGGGAGGCTATCCGGCGGGCTTTTTCGAGACCGAAGACCCGTATGCGACGCCTTCTGTCACCGAAACGCCTTTTGTCACCGAAACGCCTGCTGCAACCGGGACACCTGCCGCAACCTTTACGCCTACGGAAGATCCGGACGGCGGGGACGAAACGGAGCCGTTTACGCCAAACGACGGAACGCTCTTTGAAGACTACATAGACGCGCATTTTTCGGCAATCAGGATCTCAAAGGTCAGGGACTACGTGTTTGAACCTGAGTTTTTCTGGAACTCCGAGTGGCACGTAAACGGCGAGGGCCGCACGATGCGTACAGAGAGGCTTGCGGCGGACATTCTGGCTTATCTTGAAAGCCTTGAGGAGCCTGACGGGGAGCAGAACGGAGGGGAGTCATGACGGTCACCGAGATCATTCTTTTGGTAATATCGGCGGTTTTGTTCACCCTCTCGGCTGTCGCGGAGAAGATTTTCAGGGTGAAGCTCAAAGCTGACGCCGGTAAAATCAGAGCGGGCATTGATTCGCAGACGTTTTCGAGGAACAGGGCAATGCGCACCGTTTTCTCGCTTGCTTCCGCGTTTTTTGCGGCTCTTGTATTTGTGATTGTCATTGTCACGGGGGCGGGTCACGAGGTTCAGCTCGCGTCTGTGCTCGTGATGCTTTTCGTGTTGCTGGTTTAGGAGGCGGCGATGAGTTTCAATTCGGTCGGTTTTCTTATATTCCTGCCGGTGACCGTGCTGGTCTGCCACATCCTGCCCCGCAAGGTGCGCTGGGTCTGGCTTCTTGCCGCCAGCTACTTCTTCTACATGTCGTGGCGCCCGGAGATGGCGCTGCTTATCCTTTCCGAGACACTTGTCGCATATTTCTTCGGCCTCGCAGCCGGAAAACGCCAAGGCAAAACGGGCGCACGGCTCGCCGCCGCGTCTGCCTGCCTCCTCTGCGGCGGCGCCTTGATCTACTTCAAATACTTCGGCTTCATAGTCGAAAACATAAACCGTATCGCGCAGGGCGGGGCAATCAGCGTCCCCGACGTGATACTGCCGGTGGGCATATCGTTCTACACCTTCCAGGCGATGGGCTACGTGATAGACGTCGCGAGGGGAAAAATCGCCCCGGAGAGGCACATTGGCTATTTCGCACTTTTCGTGTCATTCTTCCCGCAGCTCGTTGCCGGCCCGATCGAGAAGGCTGAGGTTCTCATCCCGCAGCTGAAATCGCCAATGAAACTGACGTTCGAAAGCGCCTGCTCAGGCCTCGGACGTATACTCATCGGCTTCTTCAAGAAGATTGCCGTCGCGGACATGCTTGCGGGCCCTGTGAACGCGATATTTGCGGACCCTGCGGCCGCCGGGAGCGGCCTCACGGCAATAGGCGTCATACTTTTCGCGATCCAGATTTTCTGCGATTTTTCGGGATATACGGACATTGCGACGGGCGCGGCGGAGCTCCTTGGCGTCAGGCTCTCAAAGAACTTTGACAGGCCTTATTCCGCGGTCGGCATCGGCGATTTCTGGCGCCGCTGGCACATTTCGCTCTCAGGCTGGCTGAGGGACTACGTTTATATACCCCTCGGCGGCAGCAGAAAAGGAAGCGTCAGGACGGCCCTCAACCTCATGATCGTCTTTTTCATAAGCGGTCTCTGGCACGGCGCCGCGTGGCACTTTGTCGTCTGGGGACTTCTCCACGGTCTCTTTGCGGTGATCGGACGCTTCACGCTGCCCGCCCGCGACAGGCTCTGGAAAAAGGCAGGCCTTGACCCCGCCGGCAATATCATAAAAAACCTTCGCAGAGCCGCGACTTTTGCGATTGTCTGCTTCCTCTGGATATTCTTCCGCGCCGCGAGCATGGCAGACGCGCTCAAAATCATCGCCACGATATTCTCGTTTAAAGGCGGCAGCGCCGCAGGCATTTTCGGCAGCACCGCAAGCGTGATCATCGTCCTTGCCGGTATCGCAGTCCTTTACCTCATCGACAGCGGCCGCGCGGGCCTTTCGATCCCGTCAGAGCACAGCCTTCAGCCCTCAAAGAAACCGCCAATGAACTTCGCCGCACCCGCCGCAGTCGTCGTCATGATCTGGACGGTGGTCTGGGCATGGCTGCTGCTATACGCAAATTCCGCAGGCTCTGCGTTCATTTATTTTCAGTTTTAAGCTGACGAAAGGAGGCGCCGCGTAATGGTTAAGAGAATAACAGTCATAGTACTGTCGCTTGCGCTTTTTGCGGCGCCGTTTGCGGCCGTGTTTGCGCTTGCCCAAAACGCGAGGGGCGTCTACCAAAACACGTTCACGGCCGAACTTCCCTATAAATACGACCTTTTATACGCAACGGAGGGCAGAAAGACGGTCGTGGTCGGCGGCAGCTCCGTGTGCTTCGGCCTTGACTCGGCTCTACTTTCGGAGATGACGGGCCGCAAAGTCGTTGACTTCGGACTCTACGCAACGCTCGGAACCAAGGTCATGCTCGACCTCTCGAAGCGGGCAATCGGGCAGGGCGACACGGTCATCCTGGCCCCCGAGCTTGACGCGCAGACAATGTCGCTCTACTTCAACCAGAACGCCGTGCTTGAGGCCTTTGACGGCCGCTACGACATGATGCGGGACGTCGGGGGCGATAACATTGGCGATATCGCGGGCGCCTTCCTGACCTACATCTCCAAGGCGACGAACTTCCGCCGCGAAGGCATCTTCCCGAACCCGTCGGGCGTCTACAACAGGTCCTCGTTTAACGAATACGGCGACATCGCCTACCCGCGTACCGCCAATGTCATGGCCCTTGGCTATGACGCCAACCGCCCCGTCGACCTTTCCGCGGACATCATCTCCGACGACTTCGTCGACTACCTGAACGGCTACATCGACGACTGCTCAGAGCGGGGCGCCGACGTCTGGTTCAGCTTCTGCCCGATCAACCGCAGCGGCCTCAAGGCGGGTACCACGGACGACTCAATCTACGAGTTTTACCGCTATCTTTCGGAAAAACTGCATTGCCGTGTGATTTCGGACATAAACGACTACATTCTTGACCGGGAGTTTTTCTACGACACGAACTTCCATCTGAATGACATTGGCGTCAGAATCAGGACCCAGACGCTCGCAAGGGACATTCTCAGGGCAGAGGGCGACAACCGCGCGGTTTTGATCGACTACCCGGACGAGCCTGCCGATACGACACCCGAACCCACCCCGGTCATCATTGACAAGCCCGACGAGACGTTTGTCTTCACTTCTTTCGGCAAGGGCCTTGCCGTAACCGGCGTCCTTGACACCGCCAAGGCCTCCTCCTCGCTCGACATTCCGCGCGAGTTCGACGGCATTCCGGTCTACGCGATCCTTGCGGATGCTTTCGAGGGCTGCGACGCCCTGACCTCGATAACGGTTCACCCGAACATAGTTTTCATTGCCGACAACGCCTTCAACATACCCTCCCTAAAGAGCCTCTTTATCGACGCGCGCGACTCGGGAAGCATGGAGGCAGGCGACAATATTTTCGGCGAAAACAGCGGCGCGGAAATTTATCTTCCGGACGCCGAAAGCTACGAGAACTTTGTCACGGGCTACTGGTGGAGCCTCTACGGCGGAAGGATGAAAATCGCCAAGGGTTAAAAGCCATTAAAAGATCTCCGTACGTTCCCGCCCCTTGAACTCACTCCTCCCCCGTTGTATAATCACCATATAACCAACGCGATGTTTCGCGAACAAGGAGACTGATAAAATGTCAAAACCCACTCTTTCGGTTGTTGTACCGGTATATAATGAAGAAGAAGTTATCAACGAGAGCTACAGACGCCTCACCGAAGTCCTTGAGCAGACGGGGGAGTCTTATGAAATCATATTTGTGAACGACGGCAGCCGCGACAAAACTCTCGCTCTCGGTCTTGAAATCTGCAGGAACGACAAACGTGTGAAAATGATAGACTTTGCCAGAAACTTCGGCCATCAGCTTGCCATCACCGCGGGCATGGACGCGAGCTCCGGGGATGCCGTTGTCGTCATCGACGCCGACCTTCAGGACCCGCCCGAGGTTATTCCGCTCATGATAGAAAAGTGGCGCGAAGGCTACGAAATCGTATACGGCAAGCGCCTCAAGAGGGAGGGTGAGTCTGCTTTTAAAAAGTTTACCGCCAAGATGTTCTACCGCACCCTCAACAAGATGACGGATGTCGCCATCCCGGTGGACACCGGCGACTTCAGACTCATAGACCGCAAGGTCTGCGACGCGCTGAAAAAGGTCCCCGAGCACAACAGGTACGTAAGAGGCATTGTGAGCTGGCTGGGCTATAAGAGCTGCCCGGTCGAATTTCAGCGCCACAAGCGTTTCGCGGGCACCACAAAATATCCTCTCAAGAAGATGATCAGGTTCGCCTCCGACGCAATCATGTCCTTCTCTTACAAGCCGCTCAAACTCGCCAATCTCTTTGGCGGGCTCTCTATCTTCGCATCAATCGTGCTCTTGGTGTTTTACGCGATATTTAAGCTCCTGAATCCCCTCACATCCCTTCTCATAGCGGGACTGTTTGTGGCAGGGCTGCTGTTTGTCTGCCTTGGCGTCATAGGAAGCTATATTGCAAGAATGTGCGACGAGGTCAGAAACAGGCCCCTTTACCTGATAAGGAACAAGCACAACTTTGATGATGAAGATAAATAACGGAAGACAAAGCCGCCTCGAACGGTTAATCCGAACCTCTTGCCAATCGCCTTGAGGTTCGGATTTTTGTAAGAATGGAGATATCGTGAATGCAAAAACAGATTGCCCGGATGCAAGCTTTACGCAGCTAGCTACAATTTGATTACAGATATAACAGGAACATATTCCCGTATGTGTTTCTGTTTTATGCATTCTCTCCTTTTAACACGAAGAAACGAAAGCGTTAAAGCTTCTCCGTTTTGAACCAATAACGGGCAGTCTATAGTTATTCGGTTTAATTCAATTTGGTCTGTTATACTCCCTGTATTCATATCAAACGAAATGAATTTTCCTTTTTCTCCCAGAACGTATGTATATAGCATATTGTCAACAATACAGATTTTACGGGTTCCTTTCGTAAGTATTACATTCTTTATGATACCTGTGTTGGCATCCAGCAAATAGACTCCGCCTCCATGCTCAGCGGTGCAAATAATGAATGTGTCGTCCTTCAATATGATGTTGTGATATAGGTATCCCCTCAGTGTTTGTTTCCAAAGCAAAACACCCGAATCCAAACGGTAACATTCGTATTTTTCTGCTGATGGGTTTTTGATTAGATACGGACCGACTACATACTGGTCTTTCGCAAATTTATACATATGATCGTTGATAATCGTCTCGAATGACTGCTCAGAGCGTTCCATTTTCAATGTGTTTAAGTTTAAATAGTCTTTATTAGAGACTATCAGCCGGTCTTTTTTTTCGTCATGAATCCACTGTGACGGTATTAAGAAATCTTCGACCTCTAACTGCAAATGATTTGTTTGCTGTCCTTCGGCATTAAAACAATCTATAGCTAAAGTGTAATGCTTAAAACGGCTTGAATAGAAAAAAAGATAGCAATCATCAAATTTTTTGAATAGTCCATTATATTCAAAAAAACTTGCAGTTCTGTAGGAATCGCCATATTGAAAATCGAGTTGTTTTATCATGATAAATGCTTCCTTTGTGTCAGTTTAATTCTCATTGTACCAACACGAAACCTATTATGCAATATCTTCAATAACGCAGCCAACTGCGGACAAAAATGTCGCCAATTCAAGCCAGCTGAATTATCGTGCGCAACTCGCCTGTATCTACATCTTCAAAAACATATTTGAATAGGTCGCCTTCATGCGATTGTGAAATAAATCTCATCGGTGAGCTAACCCCCATTGGCCACTCGGGCTCCTGAATCCATCGCGGATATTTCTTGTCAACATGAAACACTTCCTTGATTCTTTGCTTTGCCATTTTAATCCTTTTGGATTTGCCAATAGAATCCGGATGTTCCAGGATAATGTTGCTTATCACTTGCTCAACTTCTTCTCCGCCAAAGGTTTCACCGCACAAAGCTAGATAAAAGTTGATTTCATCTTCGTATTTATGGGTTATCTCAACATTGGGATACGCAATAACCACAACAGCGGCAATTGCATTCAGGGCCCATCCTATTCCAAACACAGATTTACTCTGTTGTTCTGATTTATCACTATTTCTAATGAAATCTTCAACAGACCCGTTATAATAATTGTGTATTGCCGCTCTGTAACCTTGGTATGGTTGGCTACTCCATGAAGGGTCTAACGGCGACTTTAGATCAATTAAACTATTAATCCATTTACGTAACTTTTCGTTTGAATACCATATTTTCTTAAAATCCTCCGGGGATATATTGCCTGCCAAAAAATCAAACACCTGTTGCATTTTATTCCTCCTTGTAGAACAGTGATATGCCAACAGATAATCACCTGATGGCTTAATATTTCACTCAGATTAAGGCTCCGAGTATACTACGCTTGCCTTCAGATACCTGATGGGCTTGCTTAATGTGGTCACGTCTTCCTCAAAGGAAGGCTATCCTCATAACAATGCCTGTTGCGAATCTTTCTTCAAATATCTGAAGAAGAACCGCACAAACCGAAAACCTTGCCGTACAACGGAAGAACTCCGACTCGACATTTTCGATTACATCGAGAAGCTATACAACAACCAGCTTCCCCACGGGTAGTGTCAAGCTTTTTTCGCAAATTCTTTTTTAGCAGAATGTATTTTTGTGCCGCTTTTTGACGGCAGGGGCTCCGTGGCCCCTTATATTTTATGTAGCATGTCCGGGACGTCCTTGTCAAGGGCGGCGGCCGCCGTTTATTGTGACCCTTGACAAGGTCTCACGGACTTGCTACGGAGGAACATCAGGCTGCATCTTCCTCCTGGACTTCTGACAGGTGCTTCATGTTGAGATATCGCTTATTGCCCCAATCTTTTCCGGCAACATATCGCAGCCTTGCACAAACCAGCATCAGTGCGGAATTTCCATCTGGGAATGCCCCAACAACTCGGGTCCTTCGACGTATCTCTCTGTTCATTCGTTCAATTACATTGTTCGTTCGGATTTTAAGCCAATGCTGTGTCGGAAAATCCATATACGTCAATGTTTCTTCTATTCCTTTTTCAATCTTTTTTGCCGCTTCGGTAAGCTTCATTTCACGTAGCTCTTGTGCGACTTCCCGTGCCTTTTTTCTTGCAGCATCCTTACTTTCCTGAGCATGTATTGCCTTAAGCATTCTTGATACTTTCCGCAAGCAATGCTTAGGTGTAACCGAGAATATATTACGATAAAAATGGACTGTGCAACGCTGGTATTTGGCTTTCGGGAATACTTCACCGAGGGTCTCGCACATGCCAAGACATTTGTCTCCGACTACTAGCCTTACATCATCTAATCCTCGCTCTTTTAGCCAAATTAGAAAACTTTTCCAACTCTCTTTATCTTCCTTCATTCCCTCCTTGGCACCGATAATGTCCCTATAGCCATCCTCGTCTACGCCTATTGCAACCAGTATGCTGACGTTATCATATTCTCCGCCCCAGTTTCTCTTCAAATATATTCCGTCCACGTAGATATACGGATATTTTTTTGTTAGCTTACGTTCTCGCCATTCTTCGATATGAACGTAGGCCTTCTGGTTCAGTTCACTTATTGTGGAAGCTGAAACTCTGCTGCCCCACAAAGCTTCGCTGATATCCTCAACCCGCCTTACAGAAACTCCTGCAAGGTACATCTCAATAAGGGCTTCCTCAACAGAACTCTCCCGCCGACGGTATCTTTCTATGATGGCAGTTTCAAACTGGACCCCTTTTAGCTTAGGGATGTTCAGCGTGACATCTCCAGATGTGGTTGTTAGACTTCGTTTGTAATGACCGCTCCGGTATCCTTCTCGAGACTCAGAACGTTCATACTTTTGGGCACCAATCAGTTCCTCGGCTTCACGATTCAGAAGATCATTGAGCGTTTCCTCAACGCTTGCTCTTACTAAATCCTTAATCTCACCCTTGACCGCGTCTTCATTGAACTGTATAATTTTGTTAGACATATCCTTAATCTCCTTTCGAATGTCTTTTAGCGTTATACATTCTACTATGAGATTTCGGGTATGTCTATTTTTTTACCCGATTCCGAATTTGCGAAAAATATTGTACCTTATCTCCCCACGGTGCCATTGGCTATAAAACGCCAAATGAATATGAGGCTGAATACTGGGGCTACACCGTATAACCCAGTGTCATCCAATAATTTTGCACAAATATGTGTCAACCCTATTAACTGAGTTGCATTCGTTTTTATATGGTTTTGATTGGCCAAATATTTATCTCTGCACAGTAGTCTTTATTCCTGATGGTGTTATATATTTTTTTTGATATAAAACAAATTGGTAATGCAACGCTTCCTCTTGACCAAATAGAGTCCGTTGTAACCGCATCAACACCATCCAAAAACTGTTGCTTTATTTTTGGAATGTATATTTTGCCAGGGCGAAGATGCACGACAGTTCCCTCGGTATAATTGTATATACTTGCCTCTCTTTTCTCTCCCTTTGATTGGTCTTGTATTTCAAACGCCTCAAGGGGAATAGTTGTTTTAAACGACATCTGATACATGTCGTTCACTAGTTTACTGTTTTTGTCAAAAACGGGTTTAAAAACTATGTCATTGTATTTTATTAAGTCGTCTTTTACGCAACCCTTGCAAAGCATAAAATCCAGAAATGCTTCAAGCGTCACTATATTATACTTTTCCCACCTGATCTTTCTTGAACAGATAAACTCTGATTTTTGACACCATTTTTTCCCTTCGAAAGTGTACCAGTTTTTTCCCCATGGGACAATATCTCTTTTCCCAAAAATCCGATACCAATTGGCATTTTCATACTCGATTTCATCAAATTGAGGGAAACGGAAGGTTTCGAATATCCGATGAGTATTTGGAAAAGATAAATCGTCAATATCTGTACAAAACACTATCGTCTCTCCTTTACCTAAAGGTATTATCTTATAGTCTATTCCACTATCTGTTAAAAAGACGATCATCTCATCTGAGTAATCTGTCATATATTGCTTTATTTCCTTCATTCCAGTTTCCTCCATTCATCCGCCCATAATAAAAAGTTCTGCCAATTCTAACAGATCTGGGTAATCCTTGTATATTTTTTGACAAGCTTTAAGTATCTTAAAATCATCGTAATCGTCGCTCCCATACGGAATTTCCTTCCAGGCATTTGTAAACTTGACATGTTGATCGTGGGAGAGCGAAACACTCGGCATTTCATTTGGATTAACTTTGAAATATTTAGCAAATCTTTTGGGTATTATGTGATGAGCCTCGTTTGGAGTTCCATGTTCAATTTTCCTCAAGAATCTATAAGTCCCTGTATCACCACAGTCATTATGTACCAGCACTCCCTCATCGCCGACGTAGTACGTATGGTACCCTTCGACCTCAAAGTTGTAAACCTTTACAGGACTCTCGAGTATCTCGTGCTGGATCTTCTCGACGACTACATATTCCCCGTTTACCGTTACAAGAATGTCTCCCGCCCGCAGCTTGCAGGCTGCTGTCCATCCTTTAACCGGCGAGTAAAACGGGTGCTCGTTTGTACAGACCGTTTCCTTTCCCTTAAACGTTACGTGTATAAGTTCATCGGCTTCCTTGACAAATGTCCGGACTACTTTCCTTAGTCCCACATTCCCGCTTGTCTCGTCATATGCGAAGACAATATCTCCGGCCGATATTTTCTCGATTTCAACAGGTCCCGTCTCCGTTGCAACCTTTGTGCCTGCTATGAAACATGCTCCGGTGCCAACAATTGAACTTCCAACCTGCATTATCGTGTTAAGCACGAATTTGCTGGCTTCGTAGGCAGCTTCGTTTCCGTTAAAGATTGTATCCCGAATGAAGTTGTAGCCTGTACCGGCCTCAACTATTTCGGCGACACCTTCAGCTGCATAGCCCACTGCTGCCGCAACTGTTACGCATGCAGTCACAGCCATTAAAGGAGTTAATGTTCCGCAGGATGCAACACTGACCGCTACGCTTGCGATGCAGATTACGGCGGCTCCTACCATTCTCAAGCCGCTGAAGAATTTGCCCCAGTTCCACGTTCCTTCCGGATCGCACCCGGATACCGGATCATTCCCACAATAGCAATAAAGATTGGTGCCGAGGGAACCGTCTTCAAGGTGCAGCTGCGAGTCGGCATTCAAAAACCGTCCCGCACAAGGGTCGTAATAACGGCTTTGGAGGTAATAGAAGCCTGTCTCGCTGTCGTAGTAATAACCCCTGTACCTTATGGGATTTATGTAGCCGATGCTTGTGGTATCGCTTGTAATGTCGACACCGCTGCCGTTTTTGATGGACTCGAGTTTTCCCCACGTGTCGTAGGTGTAAGAAGCTACTATTGCTCCGGAGATGTTTATGATGTGAGTGACATCTCCCTGAGCGTTCCGGATATAACGGTAAAGAGTGGCGTTTCCTCCGTTCTGAGAATACGTAAAGCCGCATATTCTGCCGTTAGCATCATAGATATATATTATCTCATAAGAACCGTCCTCTGCCCATTCGGTTTTGAGGGTTGTTCCGACCCGGAAATAGTTTATTCTTTTAACCTGATTGCCGCCGGAAACAGAAATCTTTGCCGTCCTCAGGCCGTCCGCATCGTAAAGATAGCTCTGCGAAGAAGTGCTTCCCTGAGGAGTAACCGTTGACAGCTTGTTTCCCCGTGTCCAGGTCATAGTATAACTTCTGTCGCTGTAATAAGTCAACGGATTACCGGCATTGTCATAGGAAAACAGTGAAATGCCGTAATATGTTGCAAGATTGTCTTTAAACACCGAATCATACCCGTAAATCGGGAATGAGACGAGTGTTCCCATGCTCATCAGATTGTTTGTATCTATTGAAGGACAGTAAGAGAAAACGGTCTTCCCGATAATATTTCCGCAGTTGTCGTAGATATATCTTATGGTATATCCGTTTCCGCCATTCAGTTTCTTGTTGTCCTCGCGTATCAGCTGGCCCAGCGCGTCATATTCAAACTTTTGTGTCTGAATTCCGTTTTCTGAAATTGATTCGATTTTTCCGTTTGCGTAGTATGTATAGGAGAGCGTCGGAACACCGGAAACGGAGCAGGTCTCCGAAGATACAAGAGAAGTGTGATTTTTCAGGGTATATGTTTGATTCCCGTTTGAAGCCGTTACATTCCTATTGACGTAGCTGTATGTCTTCGTAGATGATGATGTTCCTGCGCTGTGGCTGAAAGATGAAACTCTTCCGAGCTCATCGTAATTAATCGTCCTTGTTCCGCCGTAGCCGCTTGCAACGGATTCTCTCTCCGCCTCATCGGTCTCTACTATTGTGTTGCATTTTTCTCCAGTTCCGGCAGTGACAAAGTGTTCATAGCTTTGATTGAAAGTATCTGACTGTCTGAAATACACTCTGTTGCCGTCGCTTGACAGTATTTGATTGATATTACCTTTCTGATCATAGCTGTATTGTTTGGTCAAAGGATTTGAAGGATCCGAACGGTCAACGGTTTTAATAACATTTCCGTTAGAATCGTAATACCATGCAAACGCAGCGGTACTCACCGTGGCGTTCGGAGAAAAGGCAATATACTGAAGATTGCCGTGAGAGTCGTATCCGTAATACTTTTCCTGCCCGTTTCCGTAAGTAAGCTTTGATATTCCTCCGAGGGCTCCCCCGTAGGTGTAGGTTGCAAAAGTCCGGTACGTATCTCCGTTTGAGTCAAGTATCTCAAACCCGGTTTGGTCTCCTGCCGCATTTTTAACAAGTGAATATGAAAATGTTGTTCTTGAAATACCGGTACCTGTTTGTCCGTATGTTAATCCGAATGATGATCCTCCGCAGGATTCACCTGTAAGCCGTCCGTATGAATCATACGTGTAAGTTGTGACATTTCCGTCACCGTCGGTTACCGACAGCAGATCCCCGGTAACAGCAGAATAGCTGTATGTTATGAACCTGCCTGCGGAGTCTGCTTCTTTTTCCAGGAAGCGGCCGTCGGATGAATAAACGTTCAGCCTGTGGGCCACTTCCACGGACGGTGAATCATGGGTAAAAAGGGTCACAGATTCTGTCAGATTGCCCTTGGCGTTGTAGGAGTTATTGGTTGAAGTTTGTACTGTAGGCTGATTCGAGCCGCTCGGTTTTAACGATTCGACGGTTGAAACGATTTCGTAAGGGCGAGAGGAGTCATAAGTGTATACGGTCGAGGTTTCGTTCTTTCTGACATCCGTGTGTTTCTTGGACGAGAGCCTGTTGTGAATTGT